>JGI26470J50227_1000060_pt1 | contig 50763 bp, 50 predicted proteins | sample FreactTroBogLake_FD_50227 | JGI IMG/M metagenome (IMG submission 50227)
GATCAACATCACCCTGGCCGTGGCCGTCATCTACATCCCGACGTACTTTCGACTGGTCCGGGGCCAGACCATCAGCATCCGGGAGGAACTCTACGTGGAGGCCGCCCAGGTGCTGGGGGCCAAGCGCTGGACCATCCTGGGCCGGTACATTTTCCCGAACGTCATCGCCACCACCGTGGTCATCTTCAGCGTCAACATCGCCGACGCCATCATGACCGAGGCGGCCCTGAGCTATATCGGCTTGGGGTTGCCCGCCGGCATCCCCGACTGGGGGATGGACCTGTCCATGGGCAAGACCTTCCTGCCTTCGGGGAGTTGGTGGCTCATCACCTTCCCGGGGATGATGATCATGACCCTGGCCCTGGGGTTCACGTTCCTCGGGGAAGGGCTGGCCGAAATCCTCAACCCCAAGTTGCTGGAGCGCTGACCCATGAGTGAAGCCCTGCTGAAAATTGAAGACCTGAAGATCGATTNCCCCATTGCCATCGGCACAGTCCACGCCGTCCGGGGCGTCAGCCTCGAGGTCGCCCCGGGACAAACCCTGGGGATTGTGGGGGAATCCGGGTCAGGAAAGTCGACCCTGGGCCTGGCGGTGTTGCGCCTGGTCCGGGCCCCGGGGAAGATCACCGGGGGACGAGTCTTGTTTGAGGGGCGCGACCTGGCATCCCTCCCCGAGCCCGAAATGCGGAAGGTCCGGGGCAAGGACATCGCTATGGTGTTCCAAANCCCCCTGACCAGCCTCAACCCGCTGATGCGGATCGACGACCACTTCCTGGAAACCCTCAAGACCCACAAACCCGAAATCAAGAAGCCCGAGGCCCTGCAACTCATCCGAAACATCCTCACCGACCTGGGGATCGAGGAGAGGAGGATGCGCTCGTACCCCCACCAACTGTCCGGGGGCATGCGCCAGCGGATCATGATCGGCCTGGGACTCATCCTCCGGCCCAAGTTGGTGATCTGCGACGAGCCGACCACCGCCCTCGATGTCATCGTCGAGGCGGGGNTCATCGACCTGCTCAAGCGACTGCAGAAGGAGTTGGCCCTCACCATCGTGGTGATCACCCACAACCTCGGCCTCGTCGCCGAGTTGGCCGACAGAATTGCGGTGCTCTACGCCGGGAAGGTGGTCGAGGATGCCTCCGCGGATGCCATCTTCCACNCCCCCCTGCACCCGTACACCCAGGGTCTGATTGCCTGCGTCCCCAACATCGATATCGACCAGGAAACCCTCACGACCATGGAAGGCAGTCCGCCCGGCCTGGTGAACCCGCCGGTGGGCTGTGCCTTTGCGCCCCGGTGTCCCCTGGCCATCGACCGATGCCGGGCCGAGGACCCCTCGCTCATCGAACACCGTCCGGGCCACAAGGCCGCTTGTTGGAGGATTCCTGGCCATGAGTAACCCCACCGCTTCCGTCCCTCCCCTGTTGGAAGTCACCGACCTGGTGAAAGAGTTTCCCGTCCGGAAGAACCTGTTTGACCGAAGCCACCGGGGCCAGGACCTGAAGGTCCACGCCGTGGACGGAGTTTCCTTTTCCTTGAAGAAAGGCGAGGTCTTGGGCCTCGCCGGGGAATCGGGGTCGGGAAAATCCACCACCGGTCGCCTCGCCCTGAGGCTCATGGACCCCACGGCCGGTTCGGTCAAGTTTGAAGGGATTGACCTCACCACCCTCGACCCGGAGGAACTGCGGACCCTGAGGCCCCGGATGCAGATGGTGTTCCAGGATCCGTTGTCGTCGCTGTCTCCCCGGATGAGCCTCGGGGCGGCCATCCGCCAGGGCCTCGACATCCACCACGTGGGAACCCCCAGGGACCGGGACGACCGGGTCCGAACCTTGATGGAAAGCGTGGGCCTCACCCCGGCCGACTTTTTGTTTAAGAAGTACCCGCATCAGATTTCCGGGGGTCAGGCCCAACGGGTGGTGATCGCCCGGGCNCTGGCCCTGAACCCGGATTTTCTGGTGGCCGACGAGCCCATCGCCATGGCCGACGTGTCGGTCCGGGCGTTGATCATGGAGCTGCTGAAGAAGCTCAAGGACGAACACGACCTCACCTATCTGTTCATCACCCACGACCTGGCCACGGCCAAGTACCTGTGCGACCGGGTGGCGGTCATGTACCTGGGGCGGATCGTCGAGATCGGCCCCAAGGACGAAGTCTTCCGCCATCCCCACCACCCCTACACCAAGGCCTTGCTCAACGCCGTGCCTGTCCCCGATCCCCAGCGTCGCCGGGCCCATGAGTTGCCCCGGGGCGAAATCCCGTCGGCGGTGTTGCCCCCCTCGGGGTGCCACTTCCNCCCCCGGTGTCCCTTGGCCACCCCGGCTTGCGCCCAGGAACGGCCCCCCATGCGGGACCTCGGCGGCGGCCACCAGTCGGCGTGTCTGTTGGATTGAGGGCCCGGGGACCGGCGGGCCCCTAGAGGTTCTTGACCCGGGACCCTTCGGGGACCGACGGAACGAACTGGGCGGCCTCCCCCGAAAGGTGGTCGACCCGGGCCCAGGCCTTCAGGGTAAAGGTCAGGTCGGGGGTCCGGCGGACCTCGAGTTCACTGATGGAACAGTTGTAATTTTCCTGGGCGAAGAAGGCCTTCTGGTCGGGGACACCGCAGAGGACCGCGACCCCATGGGTAAAGATTCCGGCGTGGCCCACCACCACGAGGGTTTGCCCGGCCTTGCCCCGGGTCAGCTGGTCCAGGGCCCGGCGGAACCGGTCCACCAGGGTCAGGCGGTTTTCGCCCCCCGGGAAGGGCACCTCGGGATGGCCCGAGAACCACTGCCCCATCNCCTCCCGGTACACGCCCCAGGCACTGTCGTCGGGGGTCTTGCCCTCGAGGTCCCCCACGTTCATTTCCCGAAGCTCTTCGAGGACCCGGACCGAAACGGGGTGGAACCGGACGATCTCATCGGCGGTTTCCAGGGCCCGCCGGAGGGGGGACGACCAAACCTCGGTGAGCGCCACCCGGGACATCCACTGGGCGGTTTGGTGGGCCTGGAGGCGCCCCCGGTCGGTCAAGGAATAGTCGACCTTGCGGCACGAGAACTCCTTGGTCAGGTTCGCCGGGTTCTCCCCGTGGCGCACCAGAAGCACCCGGGTCCCCCGGGGATCGGTGGTCACCCTTTGACCACCGACGCCGTTCGGAAACCCTCGCTCCGGAAAAGCATCAAGAGCACGCCCAGTTGGGCCTTGGGGGCCGACGCCACCACCACTCGCCAGGGGTTCTTTTGGCCTTCGGCCTGGTACAGGGCCAGGGGCACGTAGGTCTTGACGGTTTCCATGGCTTTCAAAAGGTCGGCCTCGGTGGCCCAGGCTCCGACCTGAACGTAGGTCCGTCCCTTCTCCAGGCCCGGGAGGACGGCCACTTGACCGAGGACGGGACCCTCCAAGGGGGCGGGGACGGGGACCCAGGCCGACCCAGGGGCCGGCTTGACGGGCACAACCGTGGGCACCGAAGCCCCGGTCCCCGGGGCCGGAGCCTCAGCCGGAGCGGTCACCGGGGTCGTGGCGGGCGGGGTGGGCGCCGGGGGTGCCACGGGGGTGGGAGCGACGGCTACCGCAGCCGGGGGCGCCGGGGACACCGCCGGGGCGGGGTTGGCCTCGGGCCCAGGGTTAGCCCCAGCCGAGGGAACCACAGCCACCGCGGCCGGGGCCGGGGAGGTCTCAAACGCGGTCTTGTCGGGGGCGGCGGGGGCCGTGGGCTCGGGCTCGTCGGCTACCACCAGGGGGGCCCGGGGGGTCGAAGCCTCGGGAGCCGGGTTGGTCGGGTTGGGGGCCGGGGTGTCGGCCACGGCGGGCAGGGGCAAGGGGGCCGGGCTAGTCGAGGCATCGGGGTTCCGGGGGGTCCCAGTCGCCGGGGCCGGGGCCGGGGCCGTGGCCACCGCCGGGGCCGCCTGGGGGTTCACATCGGGGTCGGGGTTGTCGGGTCGATCGGACCCCGTGGGGTCGAGCCGGACGCCCACCAACGGGGAGTCCCCGGCCTTGATGTCCAAGGCTTGGGCCGAATTGGGGTTCAGGACCACCAGGGCCGACGACCCCGGGGGCAGGGCCGAGACCACCCTGACCTGGATGGTCTTGTGCGACTTGTAGTTTTCCACGGTCAAAAGACTGTCAGGAGGAAAGTCATTGGAGGCCACCACGAACCCTACGGCGGGGGCGGAAGGTCCGGCCCAGACCTCGGCCTGACCTCGCCAGGTCGACTGGGCCCAGCCTCCTACGGTCCCCAGGACCAAAAAGGCGATTCCCCAAAGCAAGCGGTTCATAGAGGTTCCTCCGCCTCATCTATCGGCAGAATTCTCCGGGTGCTGAACCGGAAACGGGCCCGCTTCCAGACCCTCCCCCCGGTTGTTGTCGTAGGAGTACAGGATCACCGAGGCCGTCCCCGGGGGAAGGCCGAACTGGGAGCCGACGATCTTCGCCCGGTTGACCACCCTCCCCTGGGCGTTGCAGAACCAAACCAGGGTGTCGTCCACCCNCCCCGAGACCCGGACCTGGGCCGGGGCCCCGGGGACGGGCCCCAGGGTCACCGGGTCCGTCCGGGGCCGAGGCGCGCCCCGGGGTTGGGGCGGCACCGCGAAGGTCGCCTCGACCCGTTGACCATCCTTCGTGACCAGCACGGCTCGCCAACGGCCCGTGGGGACGGTCCCGTCGGGGAGGGATAGGCCCTGGGCCCCCACCCAGAACTCCCCGGGCCTCTCGACCGTGGTCCACTGGTGGGAGTTGAGGGAGAAGACCAACTGCCGTTCGTCCTGGATGAGGTGGAGCCGGTCGAACACCTTGGCCCCATCCCCGCTGGACGCCAGGAGGAACACCGACAGTTGGTCGGTCCACCGGTGGGTCACCGGGTTGTAGACCCGGTTCACCTGGTCGAAAACCGTGACCACCAGGGGCGGGGCGTGGGCACAGCCGGCCAGGGCCACGGCGGCCAGGACCAGGCCTAGTGCCCGGACGGGTCCCACTGCCCCACCACTCGACCGGCAAAGAAGGGGCCGAGCCCCTCGAGGTGGTGCATGGTCTGGAGGCTCTTGCGCATGGCCTGGACCACCAGCGAGGCGGCGGCCAATTCGGGAGCCAAGACCCCGATCATGAAGTCGTTGTCGTTGAAGTCCNCCCCGTGGCACGACAGCCGGATGTCCTGGGCCAGGCCGGCCTTCCCAAACCGCTTGCCGATGTCTCCGTGGTCCATCATGACCGTGTGTTTGGTCTCGTCGGGAAGGGCCTCGAAGGCTTTGGCCCGTTTCACGGGGTACCAAATGACCCAGGGCAACCCCGGGTCGAGGATCCGCCCCTGGGGGCGGTTCACGAGGACTTCGTCGAGGTCGCTCTCGTACCCCACGGCGTAGGTTCGACCGGTCATGGTCAGTTCGGGCTTCAACGTCAGGTCGGCAAACGGCGACCCCTGGAGGAAGGCCCGGCCCGTCCCGGTGAAGAACTCCGGATCCTCGGTCATCCAGGCCATCCCCACACCCCAGGGGTCGTTGAGGTCGGCGTACAGGGCCGCGGGCTTCCCCAGGGAGCCCAAGGACTGCTTCAGGGGTTCGAGGTCTCGGCAATCGCCGAAGGCCAGGAATTGAACCCATAGACGTCGGGTGGAATAGATGGGGGTGCCGTCTTTGAGGCGGCCTCGCTCTCGCAGGTCAGGACCGGTTGGTTCGGTGCTCATTGTTCACTGTCTCCTCTTTTCACGGTGTTGTCAAAAGTCTTCCCTAGGTACCCATGGACCTCGGCGGCGGCGGCCTCGGCCCGGGCCAAGCAGTCAGGGATGCCCACGCCCCCAAAATAGCCGCCCGCCAGCACAAGGCCCGGCACCAGGGCCGCCCCGAGGTCCCGGTGCCTCTGGGCGTGGCCCCGGTCGGGCTGGGCAAAGGCGTCCTTCCAGCGGAAGATCCGATGCCAGAGGGGCCGGGGCCGGCGGCCCCCATGAAAGCCAGCCAGCAGATCGAGCCCGGCGGCCACCAGGGTGTCTTCGGGGGCCTGCCACCCCTCGGGGCTCCGGGCCCCTCCGAAGTAGATGCGGACCAGCACCCGACCTTCGGGAGCCCGGCCCGGCCATTTGCGACTGGACCACGTGGCCGCCGAAAAGGCCGTGTGGCCCGCCCGGGGGGCCACGAAGCCGCTCCCCGCGGGAAGGGAGGGAACCTCGTCCTCGGAAAAGGCGAGGTTGAGGTTGGCCACCGAACTCACGGGCCAGGCCCCGAGGACGGCGGCGACGTCGGGGGCCACAGGGTTCACCAGGGTGGCGGCCACCCGGGGGGGCACCGCCACCACCACGGCGTCGGCCTGCCAGGAGGCCCGGGCCCCCTGGACCAGAAACCCCTGGGGCCCCCGGGCCAGGCCTGTGACTGGGGTGCCCGGGACCAAGGTCACTCCCTGGCCCCGGACCGCGTCTTCCAGGGCCCGGGGGAGTTGGCCCATCCCTCTGGTGAAGCTTCGAAACGCCGGCCCCTCGGCCTTGGGCGCCGACCCCAGGCCCCGGGTCAGGCTCTGTCCCGAGGCCTCCAGGGCCACCAGTTGGGGAAAGGCCGCCTCCACCGACAGCCGACGGGCGTCGCCGGCGTAGATCCCGGCCAACAGGGGTTCCATGAGCCGTTCAAAGGCCTCGGCCCCGTAGCGGCGGGTAAAGAACTCTTCCACGGATTCCTCGGCGCCCCCGGCCTTGCAGGGCACCGTCGGCTCCTCCAGGGCCCTTTCGATCCCGGCCGGGGTCAGGAGGGTGGTCCGCCTCAACCCCTCGGGGTCGGTGGGGACCAGGCCCGAAAACCCCTCGGGCATGCGATGGAGGGCCCCGTCCCAAAGCACATGGCTAAACCGATGCTCGGGCCGAGGCTCCACGAGGTCGGGACCCAGGCCCAGGGCTTCGGCCCAGGCCCGGGCGGGGGGTTTCCGGGCCAAGAACCCGTCGGCAGCCCCCTCGATGACGAACCCGTCCCGGGCCTCGCTGACGAGCTTGCCCCCCAGCCGGGCCAGCCCCTCGACCACGGTGACGTCCGCGTCAGGCCGGAGTCCCTTGAGCCGCCAGGCGACGCCGAGGCCGCTGATCCCCCCGCCCACCACCACCACCCTCGGTTTCACAGCATCGTACCCGTCCGGGGAGCCTGGCTTAGAGCCAGCCCTCGAGACGCCGGCGGATCACGGCTTCCAGGGCATCGATGTAGAGGGGGTCGTCGTTGAGGGCCGCGGGGCGTTCCAGGCGGATTCCCAGGGCCCGGGCCTTGTTCTGGGCCTGGATGTCGAGGTCAAACAAAATTTCTACGTGGTCCGACACGAAGCCCACGGCCACGGCCACCACGTTCTTCACGCCCTGGGCCGCCAGGGCCTCCAGGTGCTCCTCGTACTTAGGTCCGAGCCAGGGCTCGGGGGTCCGACCGGCGGACTGGTAGGCCCAGGACCGTCGGGAGTCCGGGATCCCCGCCTTTTCGGCCACCAACCGGGCCGTCTCCCAGAGTTGGTCCTGGTAGGGGTCGCCTTCCTTCAGGATCCGGGCCGGAAGGGCGTGGGCGCTGAAGATCACGTGGACCGAGTCGCGGTCGGCCTCGGGCCACCGGGAAACCCCGTCGACGACCCGGTTCGCCAGGGCCTGGATGAGGGCCGGCTCGGTGTGGTAGCTCTCGATGTGCCGCCACTCGACCTTCCCGTGGTGATGCTCTTCGCCGGCGGCGATCCTCACCTGGTACTTGGCGATGCTCTCCCGGCTGAAATGGGGGGCCAGGACGATGCTCACGGCCCGGTCGATGCCGTCGTCGAGCATCCGCCCCACCCCGTCTTCGATCCAGGGAGCCCAGTGACGCATCCCGGGGTAAAACTTCACCTGCTGGGGATCAAACCGGGCCACCAGGGCCGCCAGTTGGGCATCGGTTTTCTCGGGGAGGGGGGATCGGCCGCCGATTTGGCGATAGTTGTCGGTGATTTCCTCGAGGATGGCCTTGGACGTGGTCCGACCCGCCCGGATATCCGCCAGGTACCCGGGAATTTCCTCCAGGGAAGCCGGGCCTCCGTACGCCATGACCATCACCCCGACAGGTTTCTGGGAACTGCTCATCGAAGGCCTCCGGTAGACTCATGAACGTAATCGACGAGGCGGGCCACCACGTCGGGGTCGGTCCCCGGGACAAGTCCGTGGCCCACGTTGAAGATGTGGCCTGGTTTGCCCCCGTTCGACGTGAGCACTTCGTCGACCCGGAACTTCAACTGGCGCCAGGGGGCCAAGAGGGCCAGGGGCTCCAGGTTGCCCTGGACGGGTTTGTCCCACCCCAGGCGGTTCCGAACGGTTCTCAAGGGCAACTGGGCATCGACGCTCAGCAGGTCGGCCCCGTCGGCGGCCACGTCTTCGAGGTAGGCCCCGGTCCGGGTCGTGAAGTGGATCACCGGCACCCCCGTCTTTTTCAGGGCGGCAAACAACTGCTTGTTGTACGGAGCCACGTGCCTGCGGTACTCCTCCTGGCCCAGAACCCCGACCCAACTGTCGAACACCTGGAGGGCCTGGGCCCCGGCCTTCACCTGGGCGGTCAGGTAGTCAATCTGGAACGCCGTCAGTTTCTTCATCAGCCGCTGCCACGCCGCGGGCTCGCTGAGCATCAGGGTCCGGGCCTGATCGTAGCCCCGGGAGCCACCCCCTTCGATGGCGTAGGCGGCCAGGGTGAACGGGGCCCCGGCGAACCCGATGAGGGGAATCCCCAGAGAATCGAGTTCGGGGCGCAGAAGCCGGATGGCCGCCAGGGTCTCGGGGAGGCTTTCCTCGGCCGAGGGACAGGGCATCAGATCGATGGCCTTGGTGGTCCTCAGGGGTCGGGCGATCCGGGGGCCTTCGTCTTTCACAAACTCCAACCCAAGTCCCATGGCCACCAGGGGGGGGAGGAGGTCAGAAAACAGGATGGCGGCGTCGAGGTCGAACCGCTTGACGGGCATCAGGGTGACCTCGGCAGCGAGTTCGGGGTGGGCGATCAACTCGAGGAGGGTGTGCTTGGTCCGGAGGGCCCGGTACTCGGCCATGTAGCGGCCGGCTTGGCGCATGAACCACACCGGGGTGGCGTCGACGGCCTCACCGCGGCAGGCCTGGAGAAAGCGAGGGGGGCGGGGTAAAGACAAGGGGAAATGCTCCTAAACTTAGGATAGCAATGCGCGTTAGAAATAGCAAGTTGGAATGAATCTAAATACCCTTGACGGCGGGGGAAGTTTTTCGTATACCTGAATTGTGATCACTCGTCGCGGTGTCGATGTTTCTGTGCCCCTGGAGGCCCGGGAGCAGTTCCACCGCACCCTTCAAGACGCCCCGCCTACCTCTGCCGTTGTGCTATCGACTTGCGACCGCATCGAAGTCTACGAAGGCCAGGGAGCCCCTTGTGAAGCGGATGTTCTGCATCTGTTTCGGGTGGTGTCGGGCCTCGAATCTCCTCTCCTCGGTGAGAATCAAATCCAGGGCCAGGTGAAGCGAGCCTACGAAGAGGCCAAGGCGAATTTCCCCCTCGACGCCGGCCTCCACCGGTTATTTCAGCAGGCCCTCCGGGTAGGAAAGCGAGTCCGGTCCGAGACGAAGCTGAGCCAGGGAGCCACGGGCCATGCCCAAACGGTGGTTCAGTTGCTGAAGGGCCTGCCGATCCCTCTGTCGGAGCTCAAATTGCTGGTCGTTGGGGTGAACAACCTCAGCCGGGGCATCCTCCGGTTCCTGACGGACCGAGGAACCCGGACGTTCTACCTGGGGAACCGGACCCTCGAGAAGGCCCAGTCCCTGGTGAACGAGTTGGGGGCGGGGGTGGCTCTGCCCTTCGATCACCTGGGGCAGATCCTTCCCCAGGTGGATGCGGTCATTTCGGCAACGGCTGCCCCCCACTTGATCGTCCGGGCTTCCGACTTGCCCGAGGTCGGGGGCCCCCGCTGGTTCTTCGACCTCGCCGTCCCCCGGGACATCGACCCCGCCATCGCCCGACGGCCCGACACCATCATCTACAACATCACCGACCTCGAAGACGTGGCCAAGAAGTCCCTCCGGGACCGCCAGCATGAGGTGGTCCGGGCCGAAGGCATCCTCCAGGAAGAGCTCGACAAGTACTTTTCAGGGTTGCGGGGAGCCTCCCGGTGACCTGGAGGATTGTCAGCCGGGGAAGCCGCCTGGCCCTGGTCCAGGTTGACGAAGCCTTGGCGGCCCTCGAGCCCCNCCTCCCCTCCGGTCCGTCCAAGCCGCGGTTCGTGACGAAAACCCTGGAATCCTTTGGTGATCGACACAAGACCCTGTCCCTCCTGGATGGAAAGGCGCCGTCGGACTTGTTCACCCGGGAGCTCGATGCCGAGATCCGGGCCGGGCGGGCCGACTTTGCCATCCATTCGGCCAAGGACTTGCCCCTCCCCCTGGCCCCCGACCTGGAAGTCTTGGCCCTGTTGCCCCCGGCCGACCAAACGGACTCCCTGGCGTGCCGTCCAGGGATGGGGCCGACCCTCGAGGAGTTGCCCCGGGGAGCCAAGGTGGGGACCTCGTCGCCGTTGCGCCAGCAGGAGTTGCGGGCCCTCCGGCCCGATCTTGACGTCGTAGGCATCCGGGGGACCATCGAAGAGCGGCTCAGTCAGATGGACCGGGGCCTCTACGACGCCGTGATCGTCGCCACCTGCGCCCTCCACCGCCTGGGGCTCACCCACCGCATCGGCCAGATCTTGCCGTTTGCAACCCNCCCCCTCCAGGGGCACCTGGCCGTCACCGGCCTCCGGGGTCGCCCCGACCTCCGGGCCCTCTGGGCCCCCCTCGATCTTCGCCGGGGCTGGGGCCGGGTCTTCTTGGTGGGGGCCGGCCCCGGGGACGCGGAGTTGTTGACCCTCAAGGCCCATCGGTTGCTCCGGCAAGCCGACGTGGTGTTCAACGACAGCTTGGCCAACCCCCGGATCCTCGACGGCGTCCAAGCGGAAGTGCGGTTCGTGGGAAAGCGGGGGGACACCGGGGGCGAGCTCCAAGCCAAGATCAACGAAGCCCTCTACCAGGCCGCCGTCGAGGGGAAGCAGGTGGTCCGGCTCAAGGGCGGTGACCCCATGCTCTTTGGCCGGGCCACCGAGGAGATGGACTACCTCGAACAGCGCATGGTCGAGGTGGAGCTGGTCCCCGGGGTGTCTTCGGCCCTGGCGGCCTCGGCCTACACCCAAATCCCCCTCACCGAACGGGAGATCGCCTCGAGTGTGTCCTTTTGCCTGGGCCNCCCCGCCGACAGGATTCCCGTGCCCCAGTCGGACACCCTGGTCTACTTCATGAGCTCGGGAACCCTTTCGGTGATTGTGGACAAGGTTTTGGCCTCGGGAAAGAGCCCCGAGACCCCCCTGGCCCTGGTGAGGAACGCCAGTCTGCCCGACCAAAGGGTGTGGCTCAAAACCCTGGGGGGCCTCCAGGACGAGTTGAAAGTCCAACCCGCCCACCCCTATGAANCCCCCCTCTTGGTCATCATCGGGCCCGTGGTCCGGTGGACCAGGATTTCCAACTGGTTTGAGGTCCTCCCCAGGATTTGGTACACCGGCACCAACCCAGACCACTTCNCCCGGCCGGCCCGGCTGATCCATCGTCCGCTGATCGAGATCCGGGGCCTCGACGACCCCAGCGGCCTCGACCGGGCCCTGGGGTCCCTCCGGGACTACCAGTGGGCGGTGTTCACCAGCCGCTACACCGTCGAGGCGGTGTTTGATCGCCTCCGGGCCCTGAACCTCGACGCCCGGGCCTGGGCGGGGGNGAAGGTGGCGGCCGTGGGTAGGGCGACCGCCCAGGACTTGGCCCACCGGGGTCTCCGGGCCGACCTCGTTCCCCTGGTGGAAAGTTCCGAGGGCTTGGTGGCCGCGTTCGTCGACGGGCCCCGGGTGGCCCTGGGGGACCGGGTGTTCCTACCCTGTAGTGACCGGGCCCTCCCGGTGATATCCCGGGGGCTCACGGCCCTCGGGGCCACCGTCGACAAGGTGGTGGCCTATCAGAACGTTCCCGTGGAGAGCTTGCCCCCGGGGATTGACCTGGAAACCCTCGATGAGGTGATCCTCACCTCTCCCAGCACCGCCCGGGCCTTTGCCCGGTTCTTTCCGTCGCCCCCCGACGACCTCACCCTCGTCCCCATGGGCGGCCAGACCGTCCAGGCCTTGGCAGAACTGTACCCGGGACGTCGGCTGGGGGACCCGGTCCTCGAAGAGAAGTAAGTTTGCCCCGCTAAGGAGTGTTGTTTGGACGTTTCCCAGCTCAACTTTCGCCGCTTTCGCCCGTTGCGAGCCACCGAGGCCGACCGGAACCAAAACGCCGAGGTGACCCTGAAGGTCGCTGACTTCATCCTGCCCTTCTTTGTGGTCGAGGGGACGGGCATCGACCACCCCCTGCCCACCCTCCACGACGTCTCCCACCTGTCCATCGACCGGCTGATCGAAGCGGTCCGCCGGGCCCGGTCGGTGGGGGTGGATAAGGTGCTGTTGTTCGGCTTGGCCGACCCTGGGACCAAGGGGCCCCTGGCCCCCGAGGCGGTTCGGACCGACTCCCTGGTGGCCCGGGCCGTGGCCACCCTCAAGAAGGCCCAGCCCGATGTGACGGTGTTCACCGACGTCTGCATCTGTGCCTACACCGACCACGGCCATTGCGGGGTCCTCCACGGGTCTGAGATCGACAACGACGCCNCCCTCCCCCTCCTGGCCGACATGGCCCTGGGACACGCCCTCGCGGGGGCCGACTTTGTGGCCCCCTCGGCCATGATGGACGGCCAAGTAGCGGCGATCCGGGCCCGGCTCGATGAACACGGCCTGACCAAGACCAAGATCCTCGGGTATTCGGCAAAATACGCCAGCAAACTCTACGGTCCGTTCCGGGACGCCGCCGGATCGGCCCCCTCCTTTGGGGACCGCAAAAGCTACCAGATGGACCCCCGGAACCGCCGGCAAGGGGTGGAAGAAGCGGCGGCCGACCTGGCCGAAGGGGCGGCTTGGCTGATGGTGAAGCCCTCGACGTTCTACCTCGATGTGCTGTCGGCGGTGAAGGAGCGGTTTCCCCAGGTTCCCCTGGCCGCCTACCACACGTCGGGCGAAACCATGATGCTCCGCCATGGGGCTGCCGCCGGCCTGTTCGACTGGAAGGGCGCCCTGGTGGAGAACCTGTGGTCCATCAAGCGAGCGGGGGCGGATTTCATCATCACCTACAACGCCGTCGAGGTGGCCGGTTGGCTGCGACCGAACTAAAAGGAGAGTCCCATGATCCCACGCCCCCAGTCTGCCCAGGCCTTTGACCAGGCCAACGACGTCTTCCCCGGGGGGGTGAACAGCCCCGTCCGCGCCTACCGGTCGGTGGGCGGCCACCCCGTGTTCCTGGCCCGGGGCCGGGGAGCCGAAGTCATCGACGTCGATGGCCACCGGTATACCGACTTTGTCCAGAGCTGGGGGGCCCATATCCTGGGCCACGCCCCGGCCCCGGTGGTCAGGGCCCTCCGAAAGCGGGTGGGCCAGGGGACGAGCTTCGGGGCCCCTACCCCCGAAGAGACGGTGTTGGGCCGGTTGATCCGGGACGCCGTTCCGTCGATGGAGAAGCTGAGGTTCGTGAACTCGGGGACCGAGGCCGTGATGAGCGCCCTGCGCCTGGCCCGGGGGGCCACAGGCCGCCCCTACGTGCTGAAGTTCGACGGATGCTACCACGGTCACGCCGACTTTCTGCTGGTCCAGGCGGGGTCGGGGTTGGCCACCGGGGGCCTTCCCGACAGCGGCGGGGTCCCGGCCGAGTTCACGGCCCTGACCCTCTCGGTGCCGTACAACGACCTCGAGGCCGTCCGGGCCGCCTTCGCCGCCCACCCAGGGAAGATTGCGGCCGTCATCGTAGAACCGGTGGCCGCCAACATGGGCCTGGTGCCCCCGGTCCCCGGGTTTCTGGAAGGGCTCCGGGCCCTCACGGCCGCCGACGGGGCCCTGCTCATCTTTGATGAAGTGATCACCGGGTTCCGGGTGGCCCACGGGGGTGCCCAGGGGCGATTGGGGATCCGGCCCGACCTGACCNCCCTGGGAAAGATCATCGGCGGGGGCCTCCCGGTGGGAGCCTACGGCGGCCGTCGAGACCTCATGGACCTGTTGGCGCCCTTGGGCCCGGTGTACCAGGCCGGCACCCTTTCGGGGAACCCTGGGGCCATGGTGGCCGGGACCGTGGTTTTACGGACCCTGGCCCGCCCGGGGTTCTACGAGGCCCTGGAGGACCGAGCGGCGGCGTTCTACCGGGCCCTGGCCCCGGCCCTGGACCCCGGGCGCCACAGCTTGCAGACCTGCGGGTCGTTGTTCACGGTGTTCTTTGCCCCGGGGCCCCTGAGGAACTTCGCCCAGGCCAAGGCCAGCGACACCGCCGAGTACGCCCGGGTGTTCCGAAACCTCCTCGACCTGGGAGTCCTGACGGCACCCAGTCAGTTTGAAGCCAACTTCATTGGGGCGGCCCATGGGCCGGCCCTCCTCCGCCAGGTGGCCCAGCGGTGGGTGAAGGCCTTGGGGTAGCCTGGGTCTGACGGCTGAGGGACCNCCCCAGGCTGGCCCACACCCCGAGGACCCAAACCACGGCGAGGACGGGCCCGGGTACCAACCCAGGGGCCCCGGCCCCGAGGCCCCCGACCAGGGCCCCCGTGACCGCCACCCCCCCCAAGACCCAGCCGTCCCCACAGACGAAGTCAAATACCTCCCAGGCCCACCGCCCCCACCCCCGGGGGGGCTGGGGGTCCGGCAGACCCCGAAGGCTCCGGGTCTTGAGCCAGGCCACCCCGGCCCCGGTGGCCACCAGCCCGAGGGCAACCAGAACCACCAGGGACCCTTCGGCCCCAGGCCACGGGATCCCCCAACCTTCCCCGGCCCAGAACACCCCGAACGAGACCAGCAGAAGGCCCACCCCCGCCTTGAGGGTATTCTCGGGGACGAGGGTCAAGGGTTTGCGGAGCATCAGGCCGAGGACCAGGACCACCAGGAAGGCTGCGCCGGCCCCCAGACCGGCGACCTGAAGGCCGACGCCCTTGTCGGTCCCGGCCGAGGTTCCGAAGGTGATGACGATGAACACGACCTCCAGGCCTTCGAGGAACACGCCCTTGAACGACGTGACGATGCCCCCGGGGTTCCACCCCTGGGAGGGTCCTCCCTCCGCCTCCAGGGCCTCGCGATGCTTTTGGAACAACAGGCCTTCGTCGTGGAGGGCCTTGAGCCCCGAGGACCGCAGGAGCGACTTTCGCAACCACTGAAGGCCAAACAAGACGAGGATGAGTCCGACCACGAGTCGCAGGATGTCCAGGGGGACCCAGAGCACCAGGGAGGTCCCCAAGCCTGCGACCAGGGCCCCCAACACCAGGACAGCCCCCAGGGCTCCGCCCAGGCTACTCTTCCAATTGATCGAGACCCCCACCGCCAAGACGATGGTCAGCGCCTCGACGAATTCCACCAGAGACGCAAAAAATGCCGGTAAGGCGCTGAGAAGGGGGCTCATGCCTCCAGGCTAGCAGGGAACGGCACCGGAAGCCAACCTCGTCGCACCACCTGGGCCATTTGATCCGGGCTCAGGGAGTAACAGATCTCACCCTGGGTCAAGAACCGGGTGTAGGCCTGGTACCAGCCAGCCCCCGTGGGTCTCAGGTTCCGACCATGGAGTTCGGCACCCAACTCCCAGACCTCCACCGCAGGGCCCGGGGGCTTCCGAGGCTCCACCCGACACCGGGTTCCCGGATTCAAGCCGTAGGGGACGAGCGTATCGGTCACCACTTCGACCCAAAGGTCGCCGTCCTCGCCCCCTGGGGCCCTCAACAGATTTGGTTTCACAATCCCTCCTTGGTCACAAAAAACAACCGCCGACAGGCCCCGGCGTAACGGAAGGGCCGACGGTTTTACAAGGAGTTTACGAACGGAGCGGTGGTATCAAGGGTGGGCATCGACGCCCGAGGGCCCGGGGTCACAGGGGCCGGAGTCCAACTCCCCATCGACCTCATCGGGGAGGGTCACCCGGAACACACTCCCTTGGCCCACCACGCTTTGGGCGTCGAGGGTTCCCCCGAGGGAATGGACCAAATCCCCGCTGAACATGAGGCCGAGGCCACTCCCCAACTCTCCGCTGGTCCCGGGCCGAGGTTGGACCTTCTTCGGTCCAAAGAGTCTGTTCAGGACCTCCGGTGTCATCCCCCGCCCCGGGTCCCGGACCTCGATCCACACGTGGCCCGCCGCCGACCCCGCCCGGAGCACGATCGACGCCCCCGGGGGAGAATACTTGATGGCGTTGGCCACCAGGTTCCGCAGGATGGTTTCGAGGCTGTGCTCATCGGTGAAGGCCGTCAGGTGGCCCGGGCACTCGACGACAAAGGTCTGGCGCTTTCGGGTGGCCTGGGGGAGCAACCAATCCTGGACGGCCTGGAGAGTCTTGGCGAGGGGAAACCGCACTTTCAACACTTCAATCCCGTCCATCTGGCTTCGCACCCAGGTCAACAGGTTGTCGAGCAGGTTGTACGTCTGCTCCGCCGCCCGACTTCCCGCGCTCACCATGGGGATCAGGTCGGGACCCAGGTCTTTTTCGTCGGATAGGGCCTCCATGATCATGACCATGTTGCCCNCCGGCCCCCTCAGGTCGTGGGCCAGGATGGTGAACAGGGTATCTTTCAGGGAGTTGCGATCCTGGAGCGCCCGGTTCAGGGCGTCGATCTCCTCGTTGGTCCGGCGGAGACTCTGGTAATGCCGGGCGTTCTGGATGACGAGGGCGCAGTAGTGGGCAACCACTTCGATCAAGGCCACGTCTTCCTCGGTGAAGTCCGGAGCATCGACCCGTTGGATGGCGGTTAGGGTCCCCAGGCTGTGCCCCGCCATCCTCAGGGGGGTCACGACGATGGACCCACAGTTGGTCTCCCGGCGGCGCCGCTGCACCTCGGGGCTCTCCCGGGGATCGGGGGCTCCCTTAGGGGACACCGCCGACCGCTGCTCCCGGAGCGCCCACCCGGTCAGGCCGTTCTGAAGTTCGTCGTAGGTAACGGTCCTGACCACTTGGTCGACCCCGGCCCCGCCGGCGGCGAAGAATCCCACCGACCGGTGGTCCTGGTCGATCTCCACCAACGCCACCCGGTCGCAGGGGATCATCCGGGCCACCGATTCGGCGGCCTTTTGGAGCAAGGTGTCGATGGGACCCGCCCTCTCAAGGGAAGCGCCCAACGCATGGAGAGACTGAATCTCGGCCAGGAGGCTTGGTCGCATGCCCATAGTGTAGCTGGGGCCCCCGTCCTTTTCAAATTTCGATTCTTCCGCCGGCCCGGGTCGTATGTGCTAGAGTTAAGGCATGAGTACCCTGAGAGCCGATGCCCTTTCGATTTTCCAAGCCGCCCTGGCCCGGGTGGAACCCCGCAAATTGATCGCCGAACACCTCACCCTGGCCGAGGAGAGGGGTCAGGAGATGCTGGTGGTCCGGGTGGGATTCCGCAGTTACCATTATCCTTTGGCTCGGTACCACTCCGTCCTGGTCACCGGGTACGGCAAGGCCAGTGTGGCCATGGCCCAGGGGGTCGAGGCCATCCTCGGAGACCGGATCCAAGGGGGGTTGGTGGTCACCAAGACCGGGAACCGGCGCCCCCTGGGGAAGATCCGGGTCCTGGAGGCCTCCCACCCCGTCCCCGACGCCGCCAGCGAAGCGGCGGCCCACGAGCTCATGGCCTTCGCCCGGGCCCAAACCGCGGGCACGTTGGTCCTCAACTGCGTGTCCGGGGGCGGGTCGGCCTTGCTGTGCGCTCCGGCCTTTGGCCTCACCCTCGAGGACAAACAGCGGGTGAACGAACTTCTCCTCGGGTCCGGGGCCCCGATCACCGAGGTCAACGCCGTCCGGAAGCACCTGTCCCTGGTCAAAGGGGGACGACTGGCCGAATCGTTCTACCCCTCCACGGTGGTGAACCTCGTCCTGTCGGACGTCATGGGGGACGAGTTGGCGACGGTGGCTTCGGGCCCGACCATCCATGACCCCAGCACCTGGGCCGACGCCCGGTCGGTGGTCAGCCGGTACCACCTCGATAGCCGCGTGCCCCGGAAGGTTCTGGAAGTTCTCGAGTCCGGGGCCGGCGGGCGACTTCCCGAAACCCCCAAGTCGGCCCACCCCGCCTTCACCCTGTGCGACGACGTCCTGGTCGGGGGCAACGCCGACGCCCTGGAAGCCGCGGCCGCCATGGCCCGGTCCCTGGGCTACGAAACCACCATCCTGTCCACCGACCTCGAGGGAGAGGCCCGGACGGCGGCCCAGGTCTTCGTTCGCAAGGTCCTGGAGGGCCGACCGGGTCGACCCCAAGCCCTGTTGGCCGGGGGAGAGACCACGGTCACCGTCACCGGCGGCGGAACCGGGGGTCGGAACCAAGAAATCGCCGTGGGCTTCGCCCAAGGGCTGTCGGAGGCCGGGCTGGCCTTCGACGGGGCCTTCTTGTCGGCGGCCACCGATGGAAGCGATGGACCCACCGACGCCGCGGGGGGACTCATCGACGGCCCCACCCTGGCCAAGTTGGCCCCGTTGGCCGCCAAGGCCCTGTCGGACAACGACACCTACCACGCCCTCGAACAGGCCGGGGGCCTGGTGAAGCTCGGGTCCACGGGGACCAATGTCTGCGACCTCCAGGTGTTGCTACTGGGCTGAGGGGCCCGAGGCCCGGGGCAGGTACACGGTCGCCTCGACTTCGACCCAGACGGCGTCCGAAGGCAACACCCGGGAAATCTCGACGACGGTGCTCACCACAGGGTCGGGAAAGAACAAGTTCCGGACCCGGTTGTACGCCGGGTAGTGCCTCAGATCCCGGAAATATTGGACCAACCGGCACACATCGGCCAGGGTGGCGCCATACGGTTCGATCAGGGTCCGGATGCGCTCCAGGACCCACCAACTCTGGACGACGATGGGGGCCTCGTAGACGTCCACAGACAGTTGCCCGGTGTCGTAGCCCAGGGCCCGGACGGCGTCCCGGGCGGGGCCCGGGAGTTGGGCGTACTGGTCGAGAACCAGCCCTGCGGGGTCCACGGCGGTCACGCCGCTACAGAACAGGTAGTCCCCGAATCGCTTGGCGGCTGCGTACCGGGCCAAGGGCTGGCCGGTGGTTGGGTTCATGGTGAGGTCTCCTTCAAGGGTGGCTCAGGGCCCTTTGGACCCGGGTTTGGAAGCGACTCCGGTCCCGGGGCGTCACGTTGTTCATATCATGGAGTTGTAACCACCGGGACCGACACGTCGGGGCAAACAACACCCGGAGGCCTCGCATCATCATCTGGCGGTGGGGATTCCCCACCAAGCCCAGCCACCACCCCGGGGAACCCCCATGGGTGACCACCGTCAGCCGGCGAATGTGCCGCATGTGGGACCGGGACAACTCTCCTTTTCGGCGGGCGGGCTCAAAGGTGATCTTGGGCAACCACACCCGGTCGAGCCATCCCTTCAGGATGGCCGGAAGGCCATTCCACCACGTCGGGTACACGAACACCAGGTGCTCGGCCCCTTTGATCTTCGCGATGTGGTCGGCAAACCGATCCACCAGCCACCCAGGGCAGGCCAGGTAAGCCTCGCGTTCTTCCCGGGTCATGACTGGGTCGAAACCTTCGGCGTAGAGGTCGATGGTCTGGACCTCGTTCCCGGCGGCCCGGAGGGTGTCGACGGTCAGACGGAACAGACTGGCGCTGTAGCTTTCGGGATTCGGGTGGGCATGGACGACCAGCGTATTCACAGCCAAACTCCTTGGCGACAANCCCTCCGTCGTCGCCCTGCGGGATTCATGATGCCCAACTCATCCCGGGCATCGAGAAGAAGAAAATCCGCGGGACACCCTGGCTCCAGACGGCCGTCCCAGCCGAGCCCGAGGGCCTGGGCGGGGTCCACGGTGACCGCGCCGAGCCAGGCTTCCGGAGGGGCCAGGTGGGCGACCTGGACCCCCAGGGCCCAGGCCTCGAGGAGGTCGTAGGTGCCGTAGGGATAGAAAGGGTCGGCCACGTTGTCGTTGGCCAGGCTGACCGCCACACCGGCGTCCCGGGCTTCCCTTAACAGGGTCACCCCCCGGGGGCCGGGGGTCCCCGACCAACTCCCCTGGAGGAACACATTCGTCGTCGGCAGGGTCACAATCCGGATCCCGGCGGTGGCCACCCGGTCTAAGGTCCGGAGGGCTTCGTCCCGGGGCTGGGCCGCCAAGGAGCACACGTGGCCGCACGTCACCCGGCCTTCCCAGCCCCGGGCGATCGTCAAGTCGGTGATGGCCTCCAGGCCCCGGGCGTCGGCATCGAGCCCCTCATCCACGTGGAAATCGAGGTCAAGGTCAAACTCTCGGGCCACCGCAAAGACGGTCTCGAGCTTGGGGAGCAAGCCCTCGTTTCGGTAGACAAAGCACCCGAGGATCCCCTGGGCCTCCCGGACCTGGGCCCCGAGGTCCCGGGCGAAGGCCCGGTCTTCGAACCGATCCACCGATGTGAGGGCCACCCACTGAAGGGCCAACCGGTCCCGCCAGTGGTCCCGAAGCTCAACCAAGACGTCGAGGGCGACGGGCCGGGGGGTGGCCCAGTCCAGATGGGTTCGGAGAGCTCGGGTCCCCGAGGCCCAGGCCTCTTCCAGGGCCCGGTCCATCCGACGGGTGAGGTCGGCGCTGGTCCAGTGGGGCTGGTAACGAGCCATGGTCTCGATGGCGTGGAACAACCCCCCGAAGGCCGGGCCCGTGGACTCCACCGTGTAGGTCTTATCGAGGTGCACGTGGAGGTCTACCAAGGCCGGGATCACCGTTCCCGCGACCCGGGTCCCCGGGGCACTCGGGGTGAGGGAAGCGATTTTGTCCCCCTCGACCCGCAGGTCAAAGAGGTCTCCGACCACCCCGGGTCCCCGGACGGCCTGGGGGATTCGGACCCCCGAGACCGTCATGCCGGCCACCCTGTCTCAGAACGATTCGTCGCCAAGGGGAGCCGATCGACCTCGACGAGGAGCCGGGCCAACTGCCGGCCAGCGCTGGCCAGAACCTTGACGCCCTTGTCGGCCGTGGCCTGGGTGGCGTCCCCGGCAGCCCCCCAGGGGTTGAGGTCCTGGGCCTGCCAGGCCACCTTCCCGGCCCCGTTCCCCAGGAGGGGGTACTCCCGGGCCCGGGCCACCCAGGTCGAGATAAAGGACTGGGCGTGGTCCATCGACACCCGTTCGGGCTGAAGGGCCAGCATCATCGAGGTTTCCATGTCGCCGGCATGGATGCCAAAGCGACGCTCCTCGGGGGTGAACAGGGGCTCGACCTCGGGATCCAAGGGCAACGAAGACCAACTGGTGGAGACCACCACGAGGTCGTAGGTCACCCTGAGCTCCCGGGCCATCATCTCCATCAAGGCCGACTGGCCCCCGTGGCTATTGAGGATGACCAACTTGCGAACCCCTGCCCGGGACACAGAGGCCCCGATGTCCATCCAGATCCTCATGAGGGTTTCGGCCCCCAGGGTCAGGGTTCCGGCGTACCGCTCGTGCTCGTTGCTCTTCCCCAGGGCCTGGGTGGGAAGGAACAGCGCCCACAGGTCGGCGGGCAGATGTGGCAGGGCGGCGTCGATCNCCCCGTTGAGCAGAGTGGTATCGACGCTCACGGGCAGGTGGGGGCCGTGTTGTTCCACGGCTCCGATGGGTAGGACGGCGATGAGCCGTTCGGCGGTCCCGGCCTGCTTCAAGGCCGAGAAATGCCGGGCGCTCCAGTCCATCCAAAAACGAGAAGACGGGTATTCCATGGTGAGTCCTTACAAATCCAATTCGAGGATGGGGGTCTCCGAACGGGAGACGCAGATCAGAACCTTTCGCCCCTCGGCTCGTTCCGCCTCGGAGAGGACAAAGTCCCGGTGGTCGGGGGTTCCCGAGGAGACATCGACCTCGCAGCTCCGGCAAATTCCCGACCGGCAGAAGAACGGGGGGTCGTGGTCGTGGTCTTCGAGGACCTCGAGGATGCTTTGGGTCTCGGGGACCGCCAGGGTGGTCCCCGATTTTCGCAGCTTGATTTCGAAGGGCCGGGCCGGTTTGTCTTGGTGCACGGGGACCTCGGGAACTCCGAACCATTCGAAGGACCCTTGGCCCTCCCACGGCCCGGTCAAGACGGCCTTGACCCCCATCATTAGGGACCCAGGGCCGCAGCAGTAGACATGGTCTCCGGGGGTCAAGATCGTCGGCAACGTCCGGGGATCCCACCGACGCCCTCCCGCCTCCGATGAGATGTGGAGGGTCACTCGATCCCCCCCCAGGGCCAGAGCTTCCTCGAGGAAGGCCGCCCTCTGCCGGCTGTGGGCCGTGTAGATCAGTGCCCAGGGCAAGCCCTGGGCCCGACACCATCGGATCATCGACATCATGGGGGTGATCCCAATCCCCCCGGCCACAAACACGTGCCGGGTCGCCCCGGCCACCAGGGGAAAGTTGCTCCGGGGCGCCTCCGCCTCCAAAACGTCACCCCGACGGACCGAGCTATGGATGTACCGAGAGCCCCCCCGGCTGGTTGCCGACAAGGCCACGGCCACGACGTACCGGTGGGACTCCCGGGGGTCGTTGACCAAGGAGTACTGACGCAAGGCACCGTTGGGCAACACGAGCCCCAGGTGCGCCCCGGGGGTGAACGGGGGAAGGGACCCCGAATCGGCGGACCGGAGCTCCAGGCACAGGACCCCCTTGGCCTCGGCGGTGNCCCGGGTCACTTCGAGACGCAACCGTCCGGGAGTGGCCGGGACTTCCGCCGTCCCTCGGGTGCCGGCGGGGCGCTGAAGTTTCTTTTGGTTCAACAGTTCAAAGGGGTCATGGGCATCCTTCAGGGCCCAGAGCTTCACGGGGTCGTAGGACCGTCCCCCGGCTTCCAGGTCGGCCGTATGCGGGTTCGCCACCGGCACCCCCTGGCCCTCGCAATCGGCCATCAACTGATTCAGGGCCTCCTCGGACACAAACGGAACCAAGGGTAGCCCGGCCACCATGATCTTGCCCTTTTGCCGGGCAAACTCGATGTGATGCCGCATCTCGGGGTGCTGTTTCCGGAGGGCGGCCACCTGATCCAGGACCCGGGCAGGATCGTATTGGATCTGAAGGTAGGTCATTCGGCTATCGGTCTTCCGGGCCCACAGCGTCGTATGGTTCCACGTGAAGTCGGAAACACCGATGCCTAAGTGGTAAGCCTCGGGGGGCCGATGGACTTCCACCGTACCGTCGAAAGACTCCAGGGCGGTCCGAACCGCGGCCTCCTGGGCCTCGTCTGTTTCCAGAAAGACCACCGCCCGGCCCGCCGGCAGGGACAGGGGCAGGAAGGCGGGAGNGATTTCCGCCTCCATCACCGACACGAGTCGCTTCCGAATCCCGGCGTCCTCGGCCACCTGGGCAGCAAACCCAAAGGCCTTCTCAAAAGACGAGAAGCTCACGGCCCATTGCTGCCACTCCACCCGGGGGGCCAAATTCAGTTCAACCTCGGCCAGGACGCCGATCGTGCCATAGGTATGGATGTAGGGGAGGATGGCCTCCCCCTCGACCCGGAGCGTCCGGGGGACGGGCTCGACGGTCTTGATGGTCAGAGACCGGACCAGCCCGTCCCAGATCGTCCCCCAGGAGATGGAACCAATGCCCCCGAACCCACCGCAGAGGAAGCCTCCGATGGTGGCCGACTGGAACGTCGAGGGCAACGTCCTCAGCTCCTGTCCGGCGGCCCGGGCCACGAGTTCCATTTTCCCCAGCTTGGTCCCGGCCTGGACCCGCATGAACCCCTCGCCCACTTCGAGGACCTTTTGGAATTTGCTCAGATTCAGAACAATNCCCCCGGTGAGGGGCACGCATTGGCCGTAGTTCCCGGTGCCACCCCCTCGGACCGTGATGGGGATCCGGGCCTCGGCCGCAAAGCCCAGCACCCCATCGAGCTCCTCATCGGTCCGGGGACTGGCGACGCACTGGCCAATCCGGCCTTCCAGCTCCCGGGTTAACACCGGGGAGAACGTGTGGAAGTCCTTGGAAAACTCGTGGAGCGACTGCTCGTCCCACTGCAACACTTCACTGCCCAGGCGATCCTGGAATGCCTTCTGCCAACCTTGAGTCATGATCCTATCCCTCACCGCTCCATGGCCGACTCGTGCCACGAGCGCAACAGGCGGTTCGAAATTCCGTTGATCGCCAGAAAAAAGACGATGCCGATCAACGCCGCCGAGAATCCACAGGCGAAGAGGTAGGGGGNTTCCATGCGACTGGCCGCCACGGTGATCCCGTACCCCAGGCCGCCCTTACCCCCTCCGATACCCGCGATGTATTCACCGACGATGGCCCCGACCACGGCGCTCGAACACGAAATCTTGAGCCCGGCCATCACGTAGGGGAGCGCCGCCGGAAGCCTGAGGCGCCAAATGGTCTGGAGCCGGGTGGCGTTGCACAAGAAGAATAGGTTTTTCAGGTTTTGGTCGGTGGAGTTCAAGCCAGTCAGGGTGTTCGATAGGATGGGGAAGAAGCTGATCAGGAACGAGATGATCACGATGGCGTTGATCCCCGCACCAAACCAGATGACGATGATGGGGGCTACGGCCACGATGGGGAGAGTTTGCAGGATGATGGTATACGGGTAGAAACTCTTTTCCACGGTTTTCGACAATGACATCAAGATGGCGACCGCCACCCCCAGGACCACGCTGACCAGGAACCCGATGACGGCCTCAGTGATGGTCGTCGTCACCGAGATGCCTAGGTTATCCCAACGTGTCCATCCGGCTACCAAGATGTCCGAGGGCTTGGGGAATAGGTACGGAGGTACCCCCAAGGCCCTCAACAGAACCTCCCNCCCTCCGATGATCACCACAAAGAGAATGATAGGGAGCCTCAGCCTCGCACCGAGGCTGATCAACGCAGAATTGCTCACGGGTTTGCCTTCTTTCGTATCAGTGTTTCATCGCGTTCGAGACCACGCGGAGGTACTCCCCGAACACAGGTTGGGTGCGGTATTCCTCGTCCCGGGGAAACGGAACCGGGATATCCACCAAGGCGGAGATCTTCCCGGGACTGGGGGTCATGACGGCCACCCGGGTCGACAAGAACACCGCCTCAAACATGTTATGGGTGATGAACAGAACGGCCATTTTCGTTTCTTGCCACAGGTTGAGGAGCTCGTTCTGGAGGGNTTGCCGGGTAATTTCGTCCAGGGCACCAAAGGGCTCATCCATCAAGAGCAACTTGGGCTGGGACACCAGGGCCCGGGCGATGGACACCCGCATCTTCATGCCCCCGGATAATTCCCGGGGCAGGTGTTTCGAATGGTTGGCCAAGCCCACCAATTCGAGGACCCGTTCCGCCTCCCGGGTCCGCTCGGCCTTGCCGACTCCCCTCAGGGTCAGGGGCATGGCCACGTTCTCGACCAGGTTGGCCCAGGGGAGCAGGGNGTGGTCTTGGAAGACGAACGCAATCTCGTTCTTCTTCCGTGCTTCTTCGGAACTCCCCCCAAAGACCTCCAAGAGTCCGCTGGTGGGAGTGGTGAGACCGGCGATCATGTTGAAGATCGTCGACTTGCCGCACCCCGAGGGACCGACGAAACACACAAAGTCCCCTTGGTCCACTTTGATACTGGCATGCTCGATGGCGACTTTTCCGTTCGGATAGACCTTCCCCACATCGTGGAGAAGAACCGAGGGAACTCCGAGGGCCTTCGAAGGGTCCACGGTGGGAACAGCTTGAATGGATGACATGATAGGAATCTTTCCTTGGGGGAAGAGGCCGAAGCTTTGGGCTCCGACCTCTCCCTAACGCTATTTCTTGGGAAGGAACTGCAGGGTGTAGGCAGCCGACACGTCGAGGTCCGCGGGAATGAGGTTGAGGCCCTTCAGCTGGTCGCCCAAGGCATCCCAGCGTTCCTTGGTCATGGTCCCGACGCCGTTGGTGGCGGCGTCGTCCCCAAAGACGAGGTCCATCTCGGCCCCGGCGCTCTGCTTCATACCTTCAGGCTTCAGGTCAGGGTTTTCTTTCTGAAGGATGGTGGTGTTGATCTCGTCGTAGTTGTCCTTATAGTACGCCCATCCCTTGATCGAAGCGGCCACATACTTGGCCACCAGTTCGGGCTGTTCCTTGATCAGTTTCTCGGTGGTGAACAACAACGTGGTGTACGGCTTGTACCCCGAGTCGTAGATCAGAAGGCTTCCCACAGCGATCCCCTGGGCGGCCAGGGTGAACGGCTCGGAAGTCAGGTACCCCTGGGTCAAGGCCGTCTTGTCGGCGATGAAGGGGCCCAATTGGCCGGTATAGGCAACTTCTTTCACCTTGTCGAGCTTGTAGGCCTTCTTGATGTACTCCCAGAACGGGGAACCGGGCCCGACGATGACCGTGTGACCATTCAGACTGCTAAAGTCTTTGATCGACGTATCTTCTTTGTGGTAAACGAAGACCTGAGGGTTCTTCTGGAAGATCGCGGCGATGGCCACCACCGGAACGCCCTCTTTCCGGGCCAGAAGGATACCATCGGCTTCGGTGACCCCGAACTGCGCTTTCCCGGCGGCCACGATCTGAACTGCCGAAACATTGGGGCCCCCGGATTGGTTGGTCATGTCGATCCCCACGTCCTTGTAATACCCCTTGGCCAGGGCTGCGTACTGGCCCCCCAGCTCAGGCTGGGCGAACCAGTTCATGACTTGGGTCACCTTGACGAGTTCGGGCTTACCCGCGTCCGCACAGGACGCCAACCCCAAGGCCAGCAACGCTCCGGCCCCCCACAAAACAGATCTTATGATTTTCACAACGACTCCCCTCCCTCAAACGTGCGGCGGTCCCTCGGGACTCGCCATCAGCCCTTCTGCATGAAGCATGCCAAACCTGATCGAAGTTCTCATATATCCAGGCTCATGGGCTCTTTATCCGAGGGCCTCCGGCCTGACCGGACCAAGGCCGAGGGTCACGGGGCGCCTGTATTAATACATAGATGTTTTATCTAATGGACAAATCTGACATTTTCGTTGGTTTCCCAGGGAGGGAAGTTCCCCTCGTCGGAGACGAGGGATGGGGGTACAATGGTTCCATGAAGTTTCTGCTCAAGCTGGGGTGGGTCCTGGTGCCGGCCTTGTTGTCCGCCCAGACCCTCACCCTCACCTACAGTTCCGGAGATTTTTGGACCGACGATGGGGGGCGGTGGATCCTCCAGAGCGAAGGAGCCNCCCTCCGTCCCGACCAAACCGTGAAGCTCTCTCCTGGGTCCACGGCCACGGTCCATGCCCCGTCCTTTGACCTCTGCCTCAGCAATCCGGGGACCACCCCCAAGGCGTTTTCCCTGGCCAAGGCCATGGTCCGTTGGCAAAAGACAGCCGCCGGCCAAGACCTGGTGGCCGCCCAGGTTGCCCAATGGGCGGGCCCCCCGGGCTCCGGGGCTAAAACCGCGGCCATGGGGGTCCGGGCCGACAACATGGGCCATCCCGAAGCCCAGACGTCGACGTCGGACGTTCTGTGGGCCCAAGCCCAGGCCGATCTTCAGGCCGGAGACCACCCGAAGGCGATTGCGGTGCTGACGGAATTGCTCGACTACGCCGAGGGCGACCGGTTGGTCGATACGGCGGTGTTGCTGGCCCAGCAAGACTGGGTGGTCCGGGACTGGACCGCCCTCGACCAGTGGGTGCCCCGGGCCTTGGCCCTCCCCGAAGTTCCGACGGAGCAAAAACAGTTGATCCTGTACCTCGCCTCGTTGGGGGCCCTCGCCCGGGACCAGGNCCCCCAGCCGCTCTGGGACCAGATCCAGACCCTGGACCCGACCACCGACCTGGCCAGGAGCCTCAGTCCACCACCCAAGTGAGGTCGGTCTCCCCCGAAGCCCGGCCCTCGGTCTTCGCGTTCTCGGGCCGGCCCTGGACGGCGATTTCGTCGTAGAGGTGGCCCACGGCCACCGAGGTCGGCGCCTGGACCCGGGCCCGGGAGGCGATCTCGGCGGCCTGGGCGTACTGGCCGGACTGCAGGGTCAGGTTGGCCCAGTTCACGTACGCCGGGATGTAGGTGGGATCGGCCGCCACGATGGCCTGGTACAGGGTTACCGCCTCCGAAGTATGCCCGTATCGGGTCAGCAACACGGCGATTCGGTTCTTTTGCCGGCTGGCGTCTCGGCCCTGGAGGGAGGCCAGGCCCTGGTCCAGGGGCCTGCGAATCACTTGAAAAACGCTGGTCTCGAGGGCGCCCAGGCCCCGATCCACCAGGCCTTTCGTCCGGTCGCGATCGGGAATCGTGATGGGTAAGGTCGATGGGGAGAGGGGCAAGGCGGGATACTCGCTGCGAACGCTCTGGAGAGGAATGAACTCGAAGTCAGGGGTGTTCCGGTAGGTATGGACCAGGGCCGACGCGGTTCTCCAGGCCTCGGTGAATCCTTGGGCGAGGACCGTGGTCTCCACAGGCAACCAAACGTGCCCCCCGGCGACCACGGTCTCGAACCCGGGCGCCTGGAAGAGCCAGGCATTCTCGGCGGGCTCCCCGGTGTCAAAGGCCAGGAACACGTGCCCTGGGGTCGTGACCATGGCCGTGGGCAGCCCGGCCGACTCGAAGAGGGAGGCCGTGAGGGCCGTGGTGTCCGAGCAGTCCCCCGATTCGTACAACAGAGTGGTCCGGGGAAACCGGACGGTGTCGACCACGCTCCGGTTCCCGAGGACCTCGGAAATCGGGGTGTGGGGGTTGGGGACGTACCGAAGGGGGATGGCCCCCAGGGCCGACACCAAGGTCACCGCCCGCAGGAACGACGGCGAAAATGGCCCCGCCTCCGGTCGGTTCTGGAGAACGCGATGGGTGAGGAGGNCGACGGTCTGCTCGTTGGGCGTGATGAAACTGGCCAACTTGGCGGTCACATCCCAGGTCAAAGCGGTCTTCCGGTACAGGGTGGTCGGTCGGGTCAGGGTCAGTTCCTGGGACCCCGCCGACGTGGTGAACCGCACCGTGATCTGGGCCTGTAGCAGCACATCCTCTTCCAAGTCGAGGGTCGAGGCATTGAGGACCACCGGAAGGTCGAGGGCCACCGAATCCCCGGGGTTGAGCACCGGCACCTCGACCCCCTGGCCCGGGGCGTCCATGTACTTGTTCACGAAGAAGTCGGCCCGGAGAGTCTTCAGGGGTTCGCCGAGAGTGTTCTTCACCACCACCCGCCCCGGGGGGCGCTTGAGGTACACCTGCATCAAGGACGGGAAGAGGCCCCCGAGGTCCACGGTGACCACCGGGGGCAGGGGTCGGGGGACGGCCTGTTGGGCCTCGGCCTGGAGGAAGGCCTTCCGCAGGGTGGTGATCCGGTCCCGGACGTCCTGATCATCGGGGACCAGGGCCCGCAGGTGTTCCAGGGTTTTCATCGCCCGGGCGTAGGAATCCCGGGCGGTTTCGGGACCCCAGCGGGCCAGCGTGTTCTGCACCTCGGCCAGGGAACCCAAGGACCTCTGCTTGCCCAAGGCCACCTCGAGGCCCAGGGCCCGGTCCCGGGCGGAGGTATCCTCGGGGAAGTCGGCGACGTAGGCATTCAGCGTCGAGGCGGCCAGGTCCGGGGAGCCTCTCTGGGCGTACAACGCAGACAGATCCTTCTCGATGGCCGTGGCCTCGGGGTGCTGCCGGAGCCGCTTCTGAAGGTTGGCCACGGCTTCCACCCCGGGGGCCAGGGGGATGGCCGGGTTCCCAAACCGGAGAATCCTCTTGGACCCGCTGTCCACGGCAAAGAAATACGGACATCCGGGGGCCACCGCCAGATCGCTGAGGCTGGGGAACCCAAAGTCGGCGGCGTCATCCTTCCCATCGTACACCCACAGCAAGTCCCCTTGGCGGTTGAACGCCCTCAGGTCTCCGGTGGTCAGGGCATAAAAACTGCCATCGGGCAACACGGTCAGCTTCCGCACCGCCGTTCCAGGAGCCCACCGGGGAAAAAGAACGTCCTTGAGGCGACCGTCGAGAACGTAGATTTTGAGGGCCCCCGACACCGAGTCGGCCACCCAGATCGTATTTTCAGGGCCCGGGGCCGCCGCAGCCACGTACCCTGGGTCGGCGAGATCCAGGGTCAGTACGTCCTTCCCCTGGAACACCTGGGCCTTCTTTGTGACCGGGGAAACGACCATCACGCTGCCATCCTGCAGAACCCCCAGAAGGTCGGTGTTCTGGACCGGAATCCGCCACCGGCGATAGTCAGGACTGCCGTCGGCGAAACTGTAGACCTCCCCGTCGAGCAAGCTCCGGACGAAGAGGGTGCCCCCGGGGGTCATGAAGAGGGTCGAGGCGTAACTGTTTTTGCCCTCGTCGTTGAGCTTCTTGGTGGGGACTCCCACCACCCGAAACTCCGAATCCAGTTCCACCACGGTTCCCCAAGCCCCGACCAAGAGATGGCCGTTGGGCCTCAAGGCCACCCCCGAGGGGAACAGCACCGACGGGTCCACCGGGAGGTCGGTCCCCTGGATGATCGAGAGGGAGAAGGAATCGATGTACCGGGGTCCTTGGGGGGCGGTCGCCACGGCCCCGGGGGCCAACAAGGCCTGGTCCGCCCGACGCAACCACAGGGCGAGGTCGGGGCTGGGCCACGGGAGAGTAAAGTACTTCTGACTGGCCACCGCTTGAGGAGAGGAAAACAACTGCACCAAGACCGTGAGGGTGGAACCGTCCAGGGATACGATGGTGGCCACGAAAGGCCCTTGGGGCCGGGTGGTCGCCCGGACCACCCCGGGGCCCGGGGCATCCCAGGTATCGACCACGCTTTGAAAGACGGCTTGGACGACGGCCTTCCCGTCGGGGGTCAAACCGCTGACCACGGGGTCTACCAGGGTCATGGGGGCGGCGGCGAGGCCCCCGGCCACCAAGACCCCCAGCCACCCGACAAGAAATCGGCGCATGGCTTCACTATAGACCGGGGTCCCCAGGCTCACAAGCCTGAACCGTCGATCAGGGAGCCACCCGGGTGCCGGGGGGTGCCCCCTGGACCCGGATCCCCGGGGCCTCCGGAGATCCCGTCGGGGGGGCCGAAGACGAAACCACGTAGACCCGGTACAAGCCCTGGTCGACCCAGATTTCCCCGGATTGCCCCGGGTCGAGGGCGGCCAACCTCGCCTGGGCGTGGGCCAGGGACCGATAGGCCCCCACCTGGAGGTAGACCCGGGAGCCGTCCACCGGGGGAGCGGCTGGCCCCGAGACCAATCGCAGGGAAACCTGGGCCAAGCCATCGATCTTGAGGGCTTGGGCCGCCGCCCGGGATAGGTCAATGAGCCGACCCTCAACCCACGGCCCCCGGTCGGTGACGGTCACCGTCGTCTTCAGCCCGTTCGATAGGTTGGTCACTTCCACTTGGGAACCAAACGGCAGGGTCCGGTGGGCCGCCGTGAACTTGGTGGGATCGTACAGTTCCCCCGAGGACGTCTTGCGGCCGGTGAACTGATCGCCGTAGACACTAGCGACCCCCTGAAGGTCCTGGGCCCCGAGACCGGCCGCCCCCAGGAGAAGAACGAACACGCAGAGCATTGGTTTTGCCATAGGGTTTCTATCGGTTAGCTCGGGTCGTTTCCGAAGGCTGCAGCCGGGGTGGTGAAGAGTCGAACGAGCAGCCCGGCCCTCTCTTTCTGCCGCTGGGGGGGGAGCCGCTTGGTCCGGCCGAGTTCGGCGATCCCATGGAGGCTCGCCCAAAAGAGCTCCGATACCAGCTCTGCGTTCGAGCCCTGCCCCCGGAACAGTTCCAAAAGCTGGGCGAAGGCAAACTGGAGTTCCTCGGGGGTGGCATCGTCGTCGAACGGCACCCCGAGCCCCATCGCAAACATCACTTCGTACAGGGCCGGGGACGCCCCAGCAAACTCCAGATACGCCGAGGCCACCGATCCGAGGGCCTTTTCGTGGTCGGTATCATCGCGAGCCTGCTGCAAAGCCTGACCCAGCTCTCGAAAGCCCTCGATGGCCACGGCCGTAAGGATGCCTTCCCGACTTCCAAAATGGGCGTAGAGGACGGGCTGGCTGTAGGCAATTTCGTCGGAAAGTCTGCGGACCGTGACGCTAGACCAGCCTTCGTCTTCGGCAATCCGACGGGCGGCGCTGAGGATCTGGGCCTGCCGCGCCTGCCAATCCCGGACCTTTCGCTCTTCGATTCGGCTTTGAGGGACGATTGGTTCCATGGGTAGCAAGTATATCACAGCCCGATCTAGCAGTGCATTCAAGGAATATCAACAATCCATAGAACTATCATTGATAATCTATCCTAGCATTGCTATATTACTAAGCAAGGAGATTTTCATGAGCTTCATCGTTCCCTTGGCTCTCGCCGGCCTCATGGCCTTGGCCATCATCGTTATCGGTTCGTTTTACGTTTTTGCCCCCCAGCGGGTCACAGGACAATTCGGTCTGAAGCCCCCGGCCCCCGACGCCGACACCCAGGCCTGGCTTCGCTTGAAAGGCATTCGGGACGTCAGCACCGGACTCGTCGTCTTGACCCTGATGCTCACCACCGACGCCCGGACCGTGGGCATCGCCTTGCTGGGGTTCTCGCTCATTGCCATCGGCGACATGGTCAACGTTCTGGCGTCCCGGGGATCCCGGGCGGCAGCCTTTTCCATCCACGGAGTGACGGCCTTGGTCATGGTTGTCTCGGGCTTGTTCCTGATCCGAGCCCTCTGAGAACGCAACAGCTACCCCCGGCGGCAGCCGGGGAACGAACCCGAGGAGACTGTATGAACCGATTTTTTTGGCTGTGCGCAGGGACCACTCTGTTGAGCGCCCTGGTCAGTGCCTTCTTTTCGCTTTTGCCCCTGGCCGGGGCGCCGTGGGCAGACAACGTGCCCCTGCTCTACGTGGCCAGCCGGAGCCTTGCTCTTTTGGCGGGAACGCTGGTCGTCGTCATTCGACGATCCTCCCCCGGACTGAGGATCCTGGCGGGCACCATGACCCTGGTACAACTGTTCGACGTGGTTCCCGGGTTGTTCGTCCATGACTTCGCGGGGCCCTTGGTCCTGGCGGCCGCCAACCTCACGACGTTGCTTCTGATGCGACGCCCCCGGGCATGAAAAACGAGCGTCCCTCCCCAGGGTTTCTCTCCGGGACCTGGGGAGGGACGCAACACGGGCTTTCTACTCTACGGAACGAGCTAGTGTTTCGTAGCTTTTAAGTGGTGTTGTGAGAACTTGTGAATCTCCGCCTTCGCCTGTTCTCTCGTAAACCCACACACCCTCATCAGTTCGTCTTCCCACCCCAAGTCGTAGTTGGGATTGTTCACATAGGCGTGCTGCTCGAGCGGCGACAAGGTGGCGATGAACAAGGCTGTCCCCCTGTCGATCTGGTTCCCTTTCGGATCGTTTTTTTGCATGGTGGCCTCCTATTTTGGATGGATCTTGGGGCAAAGTTAGAGAGACTTCGCCATGATCGCCCTGGCCTGAGCTCTCGTAACCCGATGTGCCCTCATGAGTTGATCTTCCCAGCCCAAGTCGTAGTTGGGATTGCTCACATAGGCGTGTTGCTCGAGCGGCGACAAGGTGGCGATGAACAAGGCTGTCCCCCTGTCGATCGGGTCCCCTTTCGGGTCGTTGTTTTGCATGGAGACCTCCCTTCCAGGCTGGATCTTAGGTCGAAGTTTCGTTTCTCTCTGATCCTGTGTCAAGATTGTCCAGGCCCGCAAGTTCCTCGGCCTACCCGACCGTCCCTCGGACAGGGGAGGCGACTCAGCGAATCCCCGCCCCGGGTAGAATGCGTGTCCCTGAAGCTCCGTCCCCGCCTTCGCTGGCAGGGGAACAAGTGGCGCCCGAGATCTCACAGATATTTCTGTCTTAGTTCTTCCATGGTAACAAAATCCCTGAATTCCTGAACTTCGGTTTGGCCCGACAAGATGCCGAAAAACAACTCAGCCACTTTGCCAGGGTTGAGTTCGCCTTCGGGGAGGTTGAAGGATTTTGCCAGATGGCCTGCCATAGTACCGGTCCTCAGGATGAAATGGTTGTAAATCGAATCAAAGTCGGCCAGGTCGGCCATCATAATCTTGCCAGCCACCGAAAGGCTTCTGAGGACCTGTTTGTTCTCCTGGCTGTCCGACAGCTGGTAATTCACCACATCAACCTTGAGGTCCATGGGAACAAAGCCCGTCCGGGGTTTTTGCCCCTTGCCGAAATACAGAGCCCCGAGGTCCGCCATAACTAGATTCTTGATGGTGAGTCCGGGCCCGGCGCTGATGGGTTCCACGGCAAAGGCAGCTGGAAACAGGAGGTAGATTCCTTCAGAAAGGAGGATCTCGGGACCATGGAAAGTTCCGGCCACTACATTCTTCAGCGACAGCCTTTTGGTGGCAAAAACTCCGCCTAATACCACGCATCCGTCCAGGTCGATTTCTTCGGCCATGATGCTCCCGGCCACGAAGGCCCCTCTCAGACTGACTTTCTTCGCCGAAACGTCTCCTAGGAATTGCACTCGGGCCTTGGTCATCAGCCCCGCCAAGGTTCCCGAACAACCTACGGCTTTCCGAAACTCCACAGGTTGGCTTAAGTCGGCTTTGAGGTGAAGCTCACCCTGGGCGAATACCGGGCCTTCCACCTTGAGGGATCCTTGGTTCACATAAAAATTCTTGGCGTAGACAGCCCCAGAGATCAGGGTCTCTCCATCCACCGAGATGTCCCGCCCTAGCTCTTTAGCGGTGGAAGGCAGAATGTCCGATTCCACATGCACCTGGTTGAGGACGATTTTATTTTCGTTGAAATTGATGGTTTTCAGAGTTTTCATTTCAGTTCTCCAGGGTTTGCGGATGGGATTCGTTCCACCACCGGCGCACATATTCGGCTTCACGAATCGAAGTAGCGGAATCCTTAGCGTGGTCTTCGATGAGGCGGTCCAAGGCCCGGGAGACCGGAGAAAGACCTTCAGGCGATCCCTCAAGCCAGGTCAGTCCTTCGGCAAAAGAGACCGGGTCGCCGGTCGGATCTGCTATCCCCGATTCGGCGAAACGGTGGACGAGCCGGGTTTTAACCCCCTCGAGGTCTTTGGTGGCCAGGACGACTACAGGCAGAGAAAGGACCGCCGATTCACCGGAATCCCGGTCCAACGTTTCTTCTCCGAACCGGGATCTCAGGCTCCGCTGGCCGATTAGGAAATCCCCGAGAGCCCGGATCACCGCCTGGCAGTTGCGCTTGACCCAACCCCGTGCCAGGGTCTCTCGGATCTGTTCGGATTCCACGGTCGCCAGGACGGCCCCCGCTGGCTTTTCCGCTAGGGCGGCAACGATCTGCTCCCGGTATTCCTTGTCGACCAGCTGGAAAACCGGGGCATCGATTGTTTTGATCCGGCGTTCCAGTTCCTCATCCAGGGTACCAAAAAGCGACACATAGCGCCCTTTGATGCGCTGGAAGTCCGTCTCGAACTGGTCNCTCCTCGCCGAAGCGGCGTTCTTCTCGGACACCAGCAAAGCGCTTCGACTCTCCAGCCGGGAATGGAGTTCTTTGAGTTGTTGGTCGATCTCCGAAAAAATCAGGGTGTTAAACCCTTTGGAGGTCGCCTCGGCGACCAGCGCCGCCCCCTGGTGCTTCTTGGCAATCTGAAGGTTAGCCCCTGTGACGATGCCCGCCTCCAGGAGGGCGAGCTCGCCGTTGACTCGCTGAATCCCCATATCGACCGGGTCGGTGTCCACGTAGATTGTGGTCACCACCTCTTCCGACCACTGAACAGTGACACTGACATTCTGGGACGACTGACTGGGTCCGACACTGGCAGTCCCGGTGGCGGTCCCCGAAATCGTTCCCCGATAGATCCGTTCGTAACTCATCGGGGAACCTCTGCCAATAGTTCCAACGGCGAATTCCTGAACAGACTGAGGGCGAATTCCTGTTCTCGGGCGCTGAGGGAGGATCCCTGGAGCAGCCGGACCAGATGGACTTCCAAGGCCTGACGGTCCTCACCCTCCAGGGCCTTCCAGGTTCCCTGGGCCCAATCGAGCCCTTGGACCCGGGCCTCCCAATCGGTGGGCATGCCAGCTTCCACAGCCTGGGCGGGAAACCGCACGGTCAGGGACCGGGTCCCGGCCAGAGTTCCGTCGGCATCCAAAACTGCACAAGACAGACTCAGATCCCGGACCTCCCCGGCTGGTTTGTCCAGAAGATTGTCGCTGACCTGTTTTTTTAACTGGTGGGTTTTGACGAGGTAGGATTTCACCGCTTCGAGGAGCCGGCTGATTTGCCCTTTGGCCCTGCCGACTTCCAGGTCACTGGCTGAAGAACCGAGTTCCTGTTGGGCCAAGACCGGGGCGCCGACCGACGAAAGCCGCCGCCACATACCCTGGCGGTATTCCTTTTCCACCAGTTGGAAAACCGGTTTGTCGAGTTCGGTGATCCGCACCCTCAGGGCCTTGTTCAGGGAATCAAAAAGGTGAAAATACCGCTCTTTGATCCGTTGAAAGTCGCTGTGAAACTGCTGCTCCAGGACCAGTGCGGCCTGCTTCTCAGCGAAGAGCTGGGCACTTTTGGCATGGACCGAGGCTTGATTGGCGGCCATTTTCTGGCTGATTTGGCTCAGGATCAGGGTCCGGAATCCCCGGGTGATGTTGGAACTTACTTCCTGGGCCGCCTCTTCTTCGGCCCTGGCGATCAGCATCGATGAGGCTTCGACCGCAACAGTGGCGCCGGAAACGTGGTTGGCCACGTGGAGTAGGCTTTCGCCCATCGGGTTTGTGTCGACATCGAAGCGCAGCGAAGAACTCATCCCTGGACCTCCGCAGACCGCTCGGCCCAGTCAACTTCAGCCAGAACATTCTCCACAAAGGAAATAAGGTTCACCAAGCTGTCCCGTTCGACGTGGTCGGCCACCTGGGCTTCGGGGGGAAGGGTTGAGGCCAAGGCCACCTGGGGGCCCAGGGCCAGGAGTTTCCTCCTCCGGTCATCCCNCTCGTTCTGGGCCAAGGCCCTAGCCCCTTCACGGGCTTCGCCATCCCGAAGGGACGCCTCGTAGTATTCGATTTGTTCGAAAGTTTGGGACAGTTCGTTGATCTGGCCCTGGAAAGCCTCAAACCGGGCGTTGAATTGGTCGATGAACGACTGATACACCATCGCCTGACTTTGGAGAACCTCGATGTTCTTGGCCTCTTCGTTGACCTCTGCCACCCTGTCCACATCTAATCCCTCGGTCCCCATGGAAAGGATGGTTTGGGAAAGGGCCTTGTAGGTGTTTAGGTCGCTGAGGTATTCGGCGGTGATCGACCGGATCCGGTTGGAGATCTCGTTGATCTCGGCTCGGTTCCGGGCGTAAAAATCCTCAGTGTCCCGGTGCCACTGGTTCAGGTAATCGATCTTCTGGTCCTTGATGTGGTTGTAGNCCTTGAGCCGCTCCAGCCGATTTTCCTGCATCAGGTTGGCCACCATGGGCATGAAGATTTCTTCGAAGATCTGATGGATCCCAAACGGATGGGAAGTCCGGGACCCATCTTCGGCAACCCAGTTATCCGAAAGCGGATCGTAGGTCACCCGGGAACTCCGCTGGAGGNGCAGAGGTTCATAATGGTCGGTTCCATCGGAGAAATTGAACTTTTCGTCCTTGACCCTGGTCAGCGACTCGGCCTCAAGGACGGGACTGTAATAGTTGAAACTGCCTTTCAGCAGGCCTCCGAGAGCCGTAGCCCCGTAATCCACCATCCGAAGCAGCGACTTACGGCGCCCTTCGGACACCAGTTGGAAGGTTGTGGCTACCTTGTTCATCAGGTCCCGGCAGAACTCATCCACGTCGCGNCCCGCCCCGGTGGCCCGTTGCTCGCTCATTTCCGCTAGGTCAGAAAATTGTTTGAGACCGTCCTGGATTCGGGAAGTGTCGTACACCGTCGCCGTGGGCCGGTCCCCCGAGGTGTCGCTGGCATATTCCAGGAGGAAAGCCGCCAAGGCTGACCGCGGGTCGATGATGGGAATCTTGACTGACGATTCCTGAAGGTCGGAAAAGAGGAACTTCAGCCTTCTGACCTGGCGGTCCACCTGGGCTGCCCAGTCGGTGAGCGTCAATTTGGGGATGGAGTCCGAATCCGAGGAAGAATCCAGGACCTCGGGGTCGTCGGTACTGTCCACCATAGGAATGTGGGTCAGAACCTTGTCGAGGGCCTCGGCAGCCGCCTTTAGCTCTTCTTTGTCCTTGATATCCGAAAGTGTGAAGTGCTGGTCGGGTTGGGACCCGGTATGGTCGAGAAGGAAACTCCTGCCCTGGAAGGGTACCAGCGAGGCCACCGGAACATAGGCTGTTCCGATTCGGTGAGCCTGGTAATCTCGCCGGATTGCTTGGTGGGCTTCACCGAAGCCCCGAATTTTGGTGACCGTATCGGCCTGGGCCTTATTCTCCTTGTTGTTGGAGACCAGGAAATAACCCCAGGCACCCAAGAGGCCGATGATCAGAAGCCCGAGTCCTCCGACGAGGCCACCTCCTATGAGTAGAAGGGCCACCGACAGGACGACAACTACGGCAGCGGCAATGATCGTGTTCAACTTTATGGTCGCCTTCCGCTTTTGGCTCTCGGCGGCCAAGACTTTCTGCTCCTCGATCTTTTGTTCCAATGACAATTCTTCAGCCACGACCTTTTGGGCGGCAGCTTTGAAATATTCAAACAATNCCCGTGCCCGGTCCTCGACCGGCCCGGTTGAATCAGCGAAGATCTTGCCTTCCATGAAAGCTCCTTTTCTCTTTCTCGGGTCAGCGGGACCTAGTCACCAGCCGACTGCGTTGGAGGACCAAACGCTGGACCTCCGCCAGACAGTCCTGGGCCTCTTTTTCCATCGGGCGGCCTTCGGGGGCGAACCGAAACAACTGTTCCAGGTAAGTCAGTTTGTCGAGGATCTGTGCCTCTAGGACCTGGGCGTCGGGGTCGGATACCGGGCTGGTAAAACGGAGGGATTCGTTGATTTTCACCACCTCGAGGGAATAGGCGGGAGCGTGGTCGGCGACCAAGGATTCCAAGCGGCTACCGGCTACCCTGAGTTCAATAATGGGCTGTCTCTCCGCGTTTTCTCGGCGTTCGACCTCGGCTTCCTTTTGACCAACGGCATAAGTGAGGATCCATCCGATGGCAAACACGGCCGTCAGTCCTCCATAGACAGAAACCAGAGTTCCAACTTTCCAGGGGGCCGGGAAAAAGACAAAGAACCGGGCCAAGAAGACCACAACCAGGGCATAGCCTACCCCGATCCCGAGTCTGAAAGCCGAGGTAAGCCCACCCTTCTTGTGAGTATCGAACATTGCCGTGAAGGAAATCCAAAGGGCAGCCCACGCGATGGCACCGAAGACCGTGGCTACCGCCAAAAGACCGGGGCTTCCTTCCAGGGGCTGGAGCCCCGGGNAGAGGAGGATCAGTCCGACCCAACCTATCACCAGTCCTAACAAAACCAGTGGCATGGTCAGGCCCCCAAAGCACTGCCGCACTCGGGGCAATACTTCTTATCGGAATCCGATTCCGTATGACACTTGGGGCAAACTTTCTTGAACCCATGGCCGCATTCGGGACAAAACTTCGAATCGGACGAGAGTCCTGCCCCGCACTTTGGACACTTTAGACCCAGCGGCCGGTTGCACATGACGCACTTGACCGCCCCGGGAAGGTTATCCGCCCCACAACCCGGACACGGAGCATAGGCCTTTCCACAGGAAGGGCAGAACTTCGCACCACCGGTCTTTGTCCCGCACTTGGCACAGAAAACCTTCAACCCTGGGCCCATGGAGCCGGAAATGGGAGACGCCCCAGCCGAGAAATTCGGAGCCGAGGGAGGGACTGCTCCGGTCGACACTGGATTTAGAAATCCCCCGCCAAGAGATTGCCCCATCCCAAACCCCATGGTGAGTCCGAGTCCCATGGATCCGGAATTCTCGAGGCTGTTGAGAACCTTTTCCTGCTGATACGTCNCCCCTTCAATCTCCCGGGCCGCCCGGTTGGTAATGGACTGGAGGATCTGGACTCCATCCGGTGTTGAACCATCCACGTCGACGGAAGTGACGTAAAACTTGGTCAGCCGTAGCCCCTGTTCCTCCCAGAAACTCGTCATGGCCGCCTGAAGGTAGTCAGAAATCGAGGAAAGGTAGGCCGAGATGTCCAGGATCCCAATTTTGTCCTGGGACATTTTCGCAATAATGACACTTTTGGTTTTTGAGATGAGCTCACCCCTAAAATGACTGGCTAGGGCGTTGCTGTCGAATCGGGGCAAGGTTCCCACCAACTTGAGGAGGAACCGTTCTGCGTCGGCAATCTGGAGTCCATAATTGCCCTCTGCTCGGAGCGGCACCATGGCATTGTAGGCGGGGTCTTTGTACCGCATTGTGTCTGTGGTCCAGGGGAGGTTCAGGGGTGAAGCTTTGTTGACGAACCAGACCTCGGCGGTGAACGGATTTTTTCCCCCGAAGGGGATTCCGAAAAGGTTCCTAAGGATCGGAATGTTCTCGGTGTCGAGGGTGTGTTTGCCCGGCCCGAACTTGGCCAGAAGTTGCCCCTTGGTAAATAGCACAGCCTCTTGGGTCTCGTGAACCACCAGCTGTGTGTACGTGCTCAGGTTGTTTTCTGGGTACTTAAAAGCGAATTCATCATTACTCTTTGGTTCCCATTTTAGCGAGTCAATCCATGCCATGGACCTTAGCATCAAAGAGGTTTGCTACATTGTCAACTACCCATGGATGAGGAATCGACCAGAAGAATGTCCGAGGCGCATTGATTCAGCCTGCTCCTCATGAATTTGGCATAGGATCAATCCCTTTACGAATTCCTTTCCGGCTGACGTGCCTCGAGAACAGAAGGTACACCGAGAGCTTCCTGAGCAGTTCGAGCGACCGCCTCACGAATCAGTCAATGTCGACTCACCCGCACCTGAGGGTCCGCTTGCATTCGGCGACGTTGATCGCCGGTGCTGACAAGCTTAGAGAGCAATCTCCCCGTTTTTGGCTGCCTTCTGTCTTCGCATCTCCTCTTTGTTTTCTGATTGGACAAGAAAGTGAACCAGAAATCCGTACACAACGGGCAAGAGGGCAAACGTCGTGAGGAGGAACGGCACGAAGGCCGATGTCCGGGCCAAGGCATAGTTCCTGAGATCAGAAAGCAAACTGTGCACGGAGGTGAAATCGTTGCGGAGGCTGGGGAGATCTTGGTTCGTCCACAGTGCCTGGGGGATGGGCAGCCTATTCCAAATCTTCAGGACCTTTCCGATCGGCATGTGGTTAGGGTCGAGTCCCAGCTTGTCCAGGATGCCCGTCAGAGTACCTTGAGTCACCGAGACGAGGGAATCCAAAGCCTTGGTGACTCCGTGTTCGAAGCCGAGGACGGCTCCGAGCAACAGGCCCGAGGCCCCGAAGACGGCGGCGGTAACCAAGGCTAACCCAAGTCCCGAATGAGCTTTACTTTTCGGCATGACGTACAAGACGTAAAAAGGAGTCAAGGCGAGCCCCACCAACAGACCAAAAAGACCGTAGAGCCCGAGGTCGCTCGACAAGGAATTCAAAGAAAAAGGATCACCCACGTGGCCCCCGCTGTGGATTCTGGTAGGGAATAATTCGCACCGGTGAAGAATCGTACCTTCCCCAGAAACCTGAGTAGTATTTCTGCCGCAAAATCCTGTACTGGTCGAAGTGGCCAACTTCCCGGAGGACGGCCTGGACGACGTCTCTGCCGCAGGGGGCCCCCATGAAGACTTGGAAGGAGTCTGGCTTGAAGCCTCTTCGATTCCTAGCGACAAGTTGGGTCCAGGCCCGAAGCCTATGACCCGTGAGGAAGTGAAGCCGCAGACTGCTGATCACGACCACAAGACTGGCCAGGGCCAGAAGCAGGCTCACGAGCAACGAATGGAACGTTGACCAACAGGCCACACAGCCGATCCCTAATGACACGGCGAAAAGGTCAAGAAGGATCGGCCACCTATTGAGCCGCAGGAGGAGGAACCCTCGAGTCATGCCTTGATTGCTGAATAGAACTTGGCAACATAGTCAGCAAGGGTTTCCTGTGATCCGCCCTTGATCGGGAAGTTAATGGCTTCGACGATGCTCTTGTAGTAAAGGGNGAAATAGGGGAAACAACCGCAGGTCGTCACCTGTCGATAGCCAACCTCCTGGATGCTCTGGGGCAAAATGACTTTGAAGTCAGTCGCCGTCGGGATGCACCAGCACGTGATCCGTTCCCGGTACTGGATGACCCTCTTGTTGGTCACGACCAAAGTTGCCTTCAGCTTTGTTCCCAAAAGTCTCTGGAAGAAACCGATGAACCGGGCAATCGCCTGGGAAACGGGATTGGCTCCACCACCGTACACGTCGCCTTCTAGCTGAAACGCCACCTCTTCTCCAGGTAGTAAAAATAAATTTTTGGCCATTCCGAACTCCTTGTATTAACCCTCAGGAGATTCGATCAAAATGACATCATTGTCAATACGTTTCGACTATCTTTCCTTGGGATACTGAAAGCTTTGGCCGGTTGAGGGTCCGAAATCCCTCTCTACTGGGAATGGGTGGTAAATTGGCCCTGGGATCGGTCTCGTCGTTGGCTCAAGAGCCCACGACTGAACCATTTCACCTTGAGCTCCGATCGGTGAAGGAGGGGGCGCAAGGGTTGGGAATAAAAAAAGCCCATCTCGATGATGAGCAAAGATTTGCGGCGAAGAGGACTTGAACCTCCATGCCCTTTCGAGCACTAGCACCTCAAGCTAGCGTGTCTACCATTTCACCACCGCCGCATACGATAGCGTCATAGTATTTACCCCGAGGTGAGGGCTCATGTCAAGGTCTCGAGTTCATTGAGGTAGCCTTCAAAGACTTGGAGGGCACTGCGCACGGGGCCAGGTTGGGCCATATCGNCCCCGGCGAGCCGAAGGCTTTCCAGGGGGAAGCGACTGCCTCCCGACCGGAGGAACGCGAGGTACTGGTCCCGTTCGGCGGCTCCCCCCCCGAGAACCCGAGCCGACAATGCCAACGAGGCCGACAGGCCTGTTGCGTACTTATACACGTAGAAGGCCCCGTAGAAGTGGGGAATCCTCAGGCCTTCCAGGGAGGAGACGTCCTCGAGCTTCACCCGGGGTCCAAAGTACTGGTCCAAGAGCGACCGGTAGGTGGCCTGAAAGTAGTCCAGGGTGAGTCCGCCGCCCGCCTCGGCATGGGCATGGACCTGGTGCTCGAACTCGGCGAACATGGTCTGCCGGAACAGGGTGGCCACAGTGTCTTCAATGAGCTTACCCAGGATCGAGGCCCGGGTCTTCTTTTCGGTGGTCCGCTCCAACAGGAGTTTGGCCAGCAGTTGTTCGTTGAACGTCGAGGCCACTTCGGCCTCGAAGATGGTGTAACCGTAGTGTTGAAAGGGGTTGGAACGGACGGAGTGCCAACTGTGCATCGAGTGGCCGGCTTCGTGGGCCAAGGTGAACACGTCCCTCAAGCTATCCTCTTTGTAGTTCATGAGGATGTACGGGGGACCAGCGTAGGAACCCGACGAGAAGGCCCCGCTTCGCTTTCCCTTGTTCTCGTAGCGATCCACCCAACGCTCCACCGTGAGGCCGTCCCGGAGGACCCTCTGGTACTCGGGGCCCAAGGGTTTCACGGCCTCCAGGACCAGGGCCACGGCCTGGTCCCAGGNGTGCCTGACCTCGGTTCCTGGGACCAGGGGAGCGTAGACGTCGGCATGATGCAACTCGTCCAACCCTAGCAATCGCCGCCGCAAGTCGTAGTACCGATGGAGGGTCGGCAGGGCTTCGTGAACGGAGGCCACCAAGGTGTCGTAGACAGTCTCGGGCACGTCGTCGGCAAAAAGGGCCTTGGCCCGGCTCGAGGGGAAATTCCTGGCCCGGGCAGCGGCTACGTCCTGCTGAATGCTCCCGGCGTACAGGGTTGCCAGGGTGTTCGCGTGGGCTCGGTACTCGTCGTAGAACTGGGCGTAGACCTTCCGGCGAACGGCGGGGTCAGGGNTCTGCAGGAACACCGACCAGGTGGACTGGGTCAACGGCTTCTCTTCTCCGTCCACGACCACGGTTCCAAAGGCCAAATCGGCGTTGGTCAACTGAGAGAACGCCTTTTGGACGGCCCCCCGGGCCTCGGCTCCCAAGGCCAGGACCCGTTCTGCCTCCACCCCGAGGACATGAGGCTTGTACCGACGAATTTTCTGCAAGGCGATCCGGTCGTCGTCGAACACGGGGTCCTTCACCCATTCGGCCCAGGTGGCATCGTCGATGGCCTGGATCTCGGGGGTCAAAAAGGCAAAGGCAGCGCCGATCTGGGTGGCCACGCCCATGAAGCGACCCATTCGATCGTTGGCCGCACCGTCGGCCACGTTCTCGGCAGTTCTCAGGTGGGCGTACTCCCCTAGACGCTCGGCCCGACGCTCCCACTCCGTGTTCACATCCAGGGCGGCTTTCAGGTGGGCCTTGGACCGGCCCACGGTGCCCTTCAGGGGCTCAATGGCGGTGAGGAGAGCCTTCACCGACTCCAGGTCGGCATCCCAGTCCTCGGGACGGGGATACAAGGGACTCAAATCCCACTGATCGGCTTCGGGGACGTCTTTCCTGTCGCGAATGGTACTCATGGTAGGCTCCTCCATTAGGCAAAGTGTTCCAGGTCGGCGACCACGGCCGCCAGACGACGCCCGGCCCGGTAGCGGTGGGAAAGGCGATTCTTTTCGGCCAGGGGCAGTTGAGCGCTCGTTACCCCCAGGGCCGGCAACAAAAACAGGGGATCGTACCCAAACCCATGGACCCCTTCGACCGAAAGAGCCACTCGACCCTCCCAGGCCTCCTCGGCCGTGAAGACCCGATGGGGTTCGACCACGAGGGCCAGGGCACAGACGAATCGGGCGGACCGGTCCGAGACTCCCTCCAAGTTCTTGAGGAGGAGGAGGTTCTTTTCGTGGTCGGAGAGTTTCCGTCCCGCTTCGGTCTGGCCGTACCGGGCCGAGTAGATCCCCGGGGCCCCCCCCAGGGCGTCGACACAGATCCCCGAGTCGTCGGCCAACACGGGGTAACGCCCCCCGGTGGCCTGCCACAAGGACCAGGCCTTCCCCAGGGCGTTCCCCAGAAAGGTATCGGCCGTCTCGTCGTGATCCCAGCCGGCGACGCCCGCATCGGCTGGGAGCCGGAGGGACCACGAGGGAAACAGCGCTTCAAACTCAAGTTTTTTGTGGGGGTTGTTGGTCGCCAGGAGCAGAGTCATCGTGGCCTTTACTATACACGGTCCCGTGGCGCCTTTTCAAATGGTAGAGTCCTGAGTCGACCGTCCCCTTGGGAATCCCCAGAATTTCAGCAACTTGCCGATGGGTAGGCCCGACGGGGACGGACCGTTGGGCATCGGTGAGTCGGGCGAGGCGTCGGCGGTACACCAGCGCCCGGTGCTCGTGGACTGCCCGGCGGTCAGGGTCCATTTCCCGCCGCACCGCGTCTTCGGCCAGCAACCGTCGGTAGAAGAAGTCCGCCCGTTTCTCGGCCAGGGCGACCCGACGCTCCCGATGCCCTTCGGTTAGAGTACGAATCTTCTTTTGACAGGATTGCAACCACGGAAGCTCGACCCCCAACTGTTCGCTGAGGGCTTCCAGGTGTTCTTCGTTGAGGCACGGGGCGGCTTTGAGCACCAGAAAGATCATCCTGGACCGATCCGTTTCCGACAGGACTAGTTTTTTGGTCCAAGGCCGGGAATCCTCCGCCAGGGCATCGGGCTCCTCGAAGCCCAGGCCGGCATCGGTGGCCACAATCCATCCGCGGCTGGCCTTTGCCCGGTTCGTCCGGAAGGTCTGCCACTGCCAACGGAGGGTTCGCAGTAGAAAATGCCGAAAGGGCAACCCCTGGTCCTGGTATCGCTTCACCAGTCTATCGATTCGTTCGTAGAACACGAGCAAGAACTCCGAGACCTCATCGTCGCCCTTCTTGCGGTACTGGCTGAGATGGCGGTAGGCCTCCATCAGCACCCTGTGCCGCACCGCTTGCAGAGAAACCAACCCCTTCTGGTAGTCAAGAACAGATTTCGTTAGCAGATCGTCCACATCCGTCACCTCCGGTCCCCAAGAGGCAAAAACAGTGCCACCTTAAGAAAAGGTTAAGAACCGCGACCGGAGGCAAAAAAACATTGACAAAGGTTCACATCGACGTCGGGGACCAACCGCTGTGAACGGCCGTCAGGAGAACTGCGAACCGATCTCGCCGAGGATCTTTCGCTTCACCTCGGCCACGGTCCCGGGGCAGCTAAACCCACTGGCCCGGACATGGCCACCNCCCCCGAACTTTTGAGCCAGGGCTGCCACGTCAAACCACGACCGGGACCTCAGGCCACCCGTCACGGTTTCCGAGGTGTCCTGCCGGAGCAGAATGATGAGTTCGACTCCCGACACCCCTTGGAGGGTCTGGTAAATGTGGTCCGACTCCCGGTTTTCCGCTCCCAGGGCACTGCGATCCGACAGTTCCTCCCAAGAATACATGACCTTTCCGCTGAAATGGCTCTCGGTCCGGCTTAGGACCAGGCCCATCAGCTTCTGGTTTGCGAACAGCTTGCCGCCGTTGATCTGCTGGAACACAGCCTTGGCCGAGGCTCCCGCAGCGCTTAATTCCGCTGCCGCTTGGAACGTATCCTGGGCCCCTGCCTCCAAATGGCGAAAAAATCCCGTGTCGGTGGCCAGGCCCAGCATGAGCCAGAAGGCTTCCTCAGGGGTCGGAGTGCCGCCCATCGTCTGGATCAGATGGTGAACCATCCACGTGCACGAGGCCCGTTGGGCCTCAACCCACCGAAGGGCCCCGTGGGCCTCGGAGGTGGCGTGATGATCGATGACCGCAACTTCCAGGTCGCCCAGGTCGTGCTCCAAGTCGCCGATTCTGTCCACCGAGGAACAATCCAGCAACACCACCCCAGGACGGGACACCTTGTCGAAGGCGTCAATCCGGGGAGCGAAGAGAGCCGAGTAGCGATTGATTTCTGGGCGCTTGAACGGCCCGTGGTTATACTGCTTGACGACCTTCCCCTGGCGGGTCAGGAACGAACCAAGGGCCAGCTGGGACCCAATGCAGTCGGCATCGGGCTCCTGATGGCCTATGAGAAGGAAGGAATCATGGCGGTCGAAAAAACCGAGAATCGAGTCAGGAACCATCAAAACTGCAGATCAAGAGGCTTCGAGGGATCGAACTTGCTCCCGAGGGTCGCGTTATCCGCGTCCCTGACGACGCCCCAACTTCTGTCCGCATAACTGTCCCGGACAAACAACCGCAAGTGGTGAAACTTGCCATCTTTCCAGAAAATTTGCATGAAGGGGTACGAAGGGCCATTACCCCGGTAAATCTCGGCCTTCACGAAGCCATCGGAGGNGAGATAGTCCGCGTTGACCTTGTAAAACCATTCCAGGGGAACGTAGATCACCTTGAGATCACCGTGGGCCGAGTAATACACGACCTTGTAACCCTTTTCATGGGAGGNAATTTTTTGAATGAAAACAACCTTCGCGTACATCGGCGATTCGGAAGCCGACACCAGACCAGTCAGAAAGAGTGCAAACATCAAAAGGGTCAGTAGCTTTTTCATGAATGAAATTCCCTCCGTTGCGAAGTATAACCAACGCACCCTCAATCTGCAAGCTGAACTGCTGAGCGAAAACGGATCAGACCAGGGTCGCAAGCATCAGGGCCTTGATGGTGTGCTTGCGGTTCTCTGCCTGGTCCCAANCCCGACTCTGGGGCCCTTCAATGACGCCCACGGTCACCTCGTCCCCCTTCACCGCGGGCAGACAATGAAGGAAAATGCAGGAAGGGTTCCCCGTGGCGGCCAGAACGGCCTCGTTGATTTGATAGGGCTGGAGGATCTGCTTTCTCAGGTGGAGGAGGGTTTCCTCGCCCATGGAGGCCCAAACGTCGGTGTAGAGGGCATCGGCTCCCCGGACGGCGGCGGCCAGGTCGGTGGTAATAACCAGTTCTGTTCCCTCCTGGGCCGCGATTTCCCGGCAAAACTCGACGTCGTCCTCGGCCGGAAAGAGGGGCTCGGGGGCGGCGATCACGAATTTCATGCCCATCCGGGCGGCTCCCACCATCAAGGTATGGCTCATGTTGTTGCGGCCGTCACCACAGTACACCAGGGTCTTTCCCTTGAGGGTGCCCCAGTTTTCCTCGAGGGTCATCAGGTCGGCCAGCACCTGGGTCGGGTGGGCCATATCGGTGAGCCCGTTGTACACGGGGACCCCACTCCATTGGGCCAAGGCCTCGACCGTCGATTGGGCGAACCCCCGGAACATGATGGCGTCAAACATCCGGCCTAGAACCCTGGCGGTGTCCTCGATGGATTCCTTGTGACCCAGTTGGATATCATCCTTAGAGAGAAAGACGGGATGTCCCCCCTCTTCGGCAAACGCTGTCTCGAAGGCGGCCCGGGTCCGGGTCGACGGCTTCTCAAAAATCATGGCGAGGGTTTTGCCTTGGAACCTCTGGGTTGTCAGTCCCGCCCGCTTCTGCCGCTTCACCTCGTGGGCTAGGTCCAACAGGTATCGAATTTCACTGGTGCTCAGGTCGGCCATCATGAGACAACACCGACCCTTCAGGGGAGAAACAGACATCAGAGCCTCCTCAACGAACTCTAGCATACGAATGCCTGCAAGAATATGCAATACTATGCATATTTATTCAAGGTATGGCCATTTCTGGGAAACTTCGTCAGAATGGCGCCATGTCGCTTGGTTGCTCCCGCTGGTGGGTGTTCGGTGTCTTGGTCATTTGTTCCTCCTGGGCCTATGGGGTCACCGACCCAGACCCCCAAGCAGCGATCCGGGCTGAATTGCAGGCGGAGTTGGAAGATTTCTCCCAACCGGACTGGAATCACCTGCCCCTCAGCCTGCCGCCGCCGCCCGAAGGCTCACCCTTTGTCCCGGACGTGGGAGCCGCCTTGGCCGCCTACCGCGAACGGCTAGTGCAAGTGGGAGACTGGAGCCCAGGGCCGGTGTGGCATCAGGTTGGCACCATCCCTCTGATCCGGGAGGGAGCGCCCACGGTGCGACTGGGCGTCAATGTCTTCTTTCCTAAGGGTGTGTCCCGGGGTACGCTGCTCTTCGTCCATGGGTACATGAGCCACGCCGCCAGTTTCGCCTATACCGAGGCATTCTTCGTGGCCCATGGGTGGACCGTCACCACTCTCGATCTTCCCGGTCATGGTTTGTCTACCGGGCCCCGGGCCGATGTGGACAGTTTCGTCGAGTACGGGGATGCCGTCGTGTCCTGGCTCACCTGGGTCAGGGCCCAGGCCTGGCCGGGCCCACAGGTCTTGCTGGCCCACTCCCTCGGGACGGCGGCATGTTTGGAAGCCCTGCGCCGACCTTCCCCCCCCAAGCCCGACCGAGTTGTTTTCTGTGCCCCGCTGATCCGACCCACGTGGTATCCTCTTCTGGCCCTCGGCGACGTAGCCCTCCGGTGGTGGATGCAGAGCCTCCCCTCGACCTTTGGTTGGGACGGGTATCTGGATGACTATGAAATGCCCATCCACTGGTTTGAGGCGCTGCAGGTCTGGCTGTCGTCCTTGGATCGACAAGAGCCCCTGGATTTACCTCTAACGATCTACTCGGGGGATCAAGACACCGTAGTCGATGCCGCCTGGAACCGATCGGAGTACGAGCGTCTGGTTCCCAGGGTCAAGTACGTTGTTTTGCCAGGAAAAAATCACCTCTTTCTGGCGAACCGCGAAGACAGAGTCGCCTTCCATCAAATGCTCTGGGATTCCTTGAACACGGATTCGCCGTGATGCGACTGGTTCGTTGGTGGGTGTTGGTCTGGGTGCTCCTCCCTGGCCCCCCCGGGGTCCTGGCGGCCGATCTAGCGGACCTCTCCCAACCAGGGTGGGATACGCGACCGACCACCCTGGCCCAGCTGGATTCGTCGCCGTTCCTTCCGGCCGCGGATCCCCAGACCACCGACTACCGCCAAGGGCTGGTCGGGGGAGCTTCAGACTGGGAGGGTCCTTTGTGGCACCACCTAGGAACCTTGCCCCTGACCCCCGGGTCCCAGACTCGCCTTGGGGTGAATGTGTTTGAACCCCTGGGTACGCCCCGAGGGACGTTGCTGTTCGTCCATGGGTACATGGCCCGGGCCGCTGACTTTCCCTTCACCCTCGGATGGTTTGCCTCCCGGGGCTGGGTGGTGGTCACCCTCGACCTCCCTGGTCATGGCCTGTCGGATGGTCCCCGGAACGACATCGACGCCTTCACCACCTACGGCACGGCCGTCACGACGTGGCTCGAGTGGGTGAAGCGACAAGGCTGGCCCGGACCCCAGGTCCTCGTGGCCCACTCCCTCGGGGCAGCGGCCGTCCTGGAAGCGTTGCGCCGACCCGGGGCCCCTTCGTTGACCCAAGTGGTGTTCTGCGCCCCCCTGCTCCGGACCACGTGGTACCCGGCCCTGGTGGTTGGAGACGCCCTGGTGGGTTGGTGGTTGCCAGGGTGGTTTTCGGCCGACTACCAGGCCCGGGCGCATTGGTTTTTTGCCCTTCAAAGCTGGCTGGCGTCCCTCGATACCCAAGCGCCTCTTTCCTTCCCGCTGACCGTCTATTCAGGGGACCGCGACTCGGTGGTCGATGCGGCGTGGAACCGGGAAGCCCTCCAACGCCTCGTTCCTGGAGTCCAATGGGTGACCCTGCCCGGGCAAGATCACTGGTTTCTCAGCAATCCTGGGAGTCGGAAGGAGTTCCATGAACAACTCGAGGCCGCCCTCTCCAGTGGGCACGTGTAGAGTGGCCCCGATTCGGCTGATGAAGTAGGGGGCGAAAGAAAGCTGTCCATGGTGTTGACCCTCAAGGAGTTACCATGGACTTCGTTCCTCCCTTCTGCCCCCATCCCGACTGCCCAGGACATCTCTCCGGAGCCTTTTCAGCTGTTTCGGCTTCTCCCTGGTTCCTCCGCAACGGGTTTCGTCCCACCCACGTCGTTGGTCCCGTTCAAAAGTTCCGCTGCCGGATCTGTGGCCACCATTTCTCCCAACGAACCTTCGACATCGACTACTGGA
>JGI26470J50227_1000061_pt1 | contig 50735 bp, 100 predicted proteins | sample FreactTroBogLake_FD_50227 | JGI IMG/M metagenome (IMG submission 50227)
GCCGTAGGAACGACGAGCAAGTGATGGGCGACGCTTGGATATGGGTAGCATTGGATGCCGATAGCCGGATAGTTATTTCATGGCTCATGAGTGACCGTAGCCAAGAGGCAGCACAGACATTCATGTTCGACGTTGCAGGCCGGATAAGAAACAGGATTCAGATAACCTCGGATGGGTACAAGGTTTATAAAGATGCAATCAGGAAAGCGTTCAAAAACGGAGAATATGATTACGGACAAATCCTAAAGGTCTACGGCACTCACAAATACAGAATTGAAGACGGAGATAGGATTTATAGTCCGGCTAAAATCACTGATTTTAAGAAACTAACCATAAAGGGCAATCCCGACCCTGACCATATTTCAACCAGCTATGTAGAACGTCAAAACCTCACTATGCGTATGGGTATGCGCCGCTTCACACGTCTTACAAATGCGTTCTCCAAGAAAATTGAAAACCACGGGTACGCGATTGCCCTGCACTACATGTACTACAATTTTGTGCGGATACACAAGACGTTGCGTGTAACACCAGCAATGGAAGCGAAGCTCATAAATCAGCCCTTGACCTTAGAAGATATTGTGCGCATCAGCTACAAAGAAGAAATCGAAAAAGAAGAACGCAGGCTTGCCTATAGAATGGGACGTGCTGCATAAAAACAACGGAATGACACCAACGGAATTAATCTACAAAGAACAATACGAGAGGATACAGAAAGGTATGCAATACGCGGCATCAAACGGATGCCTTGATATTAAAACGCATTCTGGCAAACATAAAGCTGTATGTGCTATTCTCATTCGAAATACCACCATACTTTCTGAAATCGCATTGTTGACCAAGGGCATAAATTCTGCGCTTCTTATCGACCATAGAATCGAAGCGAACCACCATAAAAGGAATCTGATTTACCAATGCTACGACCTGCTATACCCATATCACGGCGGCATGTCCCGACTACTTGAATCACTACTCGCCAAGTTCACAGGTGATTTTATTCAGCCGCGCATACTCTCTGAACTACAGAAGAAGAAGAACGAGATAGAGCGATTAACCAAGGAGCATTTCACCTACCTGAAAAAGCTGATGCGCAAGATTGTTTCAAAAGAAAAAGCCTCGAATAACAAACAATATGAAGCACTAAAGAGTATCAGCTTTAATGACGTGCTACGTGTATCAGGTGGTCTTCTCGAACCATTCATCGAGCTAAACACGCTTCTAGTTGAACTGCTCAAACACCTGAACACCTCGACTAATAAATACTCTGGAGACAATATTGGGGACGAAAAATAGAACCTCAATATATTGTGCTTTATTCAATTGCGTTAAATACTTTAGCTTTGTGTGGAAAATTTTGTAGTTTTCAAACTTCAATTAATAGGGTTACATGTCAAAGACAGTATTGCCATTCATTTTGGGGTTTGTAGCTTGCGGATTAATTGTTATGATAATGTTAGGTTCGTACACCAAAACTGTGCAGGCCAAAGAAATGACCGCTATCGAAGAGCAGACATTAAAAATGATGAAAGATTCAGCGCAAAAATTCACCCCTCCTACTATCAATGACATTAAAATAAAAATACTGAATTTAGATGAGAAAATCGGCTCTACCAACAAGCGATTCGATGACCTATATATTTTGGGTGGCATAATTATTACATTATTAATCGCAATCAACATAGGGATTTTTATCAGCGTCGATAATAAGGTGGATAAGTATTTCAAAGAGCATTTTGATGAACACGAGAAAAGCATTGTAAATAGCGAAAAAGTAGCAGGGGAATTGCTTGGGAAAATACGTCTCTATCATTCGTCGCTACCGACTACACAGCAGAACGCACAACAACAGACACCACAACCATAAAGAGAATTAAAATGGGAACTATGCAGGCTGAAAATATTCCGTTAACCTTAGATAAGGTATTGGAGATACAAAATAAGATTGATAGCAATAAGGAATCAGCAACCGATTATGAGCAGCTAGACTTTCTACTGAGTGCATTAAACATGGGGGGCATTTTATTGCGAACAATGCAGGAAAGGGGCTTTTACAATTACGATAGGTACATACAAGAAAAACGAAAATCAGACTTAATGAAAAGCGATGTTTTTTCAGAGAGCTATGTAAACGGTACTATAAAAGAATCAATATTGCTGCTTAAAAATTATTTTAAGAAGTAAAATTATCATATGGCAACAAATGCAGTCTTAATATTCGATGTTGAACCAAATGAAAATTCATCAATTGTTCGACAAATGGCAATGCTTGGGTACAATAATCAATGGTCTAGCAATAATGTCAGATACCAATTGCCAAGTAACACAGTTTGGAAACCGAACACTGAGTTACAGACGGCTATAAATGACCTGAATAATTCAATCGCTGCAATTAATTCAGGTCGTGCTATTGGGCAAATAAGGCTGATTAGATATTTGGCTTTAAATTCAACACCTTGGATTGCCACACCAATTATACCTACCGCCCCCTAGGTTACGTTATGCGTTATGTTTATAAGGGCTATTAGCGGCTCATAGCGACTTGTTAATTTACTTTAACATTCAAATTAGGACACTACCTTCTTGGCATTCTTTAAAAACTTATTAGTAAACGAGGAAATGTTTGTTGTTTTTACATTGTCGTTCCGATTGGTAAATGAATGCATTGGATTTGTACCTACCAACCCGCCATTAGGGTACATCGCAGGATATAGTGACGTATCAACAGGCGACACCCTTATCAATTCGGGGTTTTGGTAGGGTCTATATCTTGGCACATCTCCTGCGGGATTTAATTGCGGAGCGAGTACGCACTCTATCAATATATCTGCATTTGGAAATACAGTTGAATAACAGATTTCAGTAGTCGCATCTAATCTGTATGGTGTATTATTGATACGCCGATTTTGATAATATTGATACGGGTCTAAAAGAAACGCTATTGGGGTAGACCTCACATTGCCATTTGCGTCAAGAGCGACAATAGTCATCAACTGTTGTATTTGCCGTATATTACCTTGCTCTTCAGCATAAGTATAACCTATGGTGTATGGACTTACAACCATATGCCTTAGTATGTCTTCATATCCTTCACAAGATATGGATATAGCCTCGTCATTACCATAATTGTTCCCTGCGTGTACATCGTCACTCAAACATTTCAGGAACTTAACATCGCGAATAGTACGGTCTGAGTTGTTCTTTATTCTTATGGATATAGTAGGATGTGTTGGCATTATCACTGTTGCTTGTTGCGCTTGCAAATTGCGTACCGTTGATGTCGCAGCCTCTAATAATATTTTGTGTAAATTAGTGCGTGATGGCATAATCCAAAGTTATCTTGTCTTCCATGACCTTACTTTTTATTAAAATTCTTTACAATGTCTTTTAGAGCCGCAAGAATGAAACCCGCAATAAACCCACTTACAAATACTGTCAACGGAGCGTTTATTGATAAAAACATAGCTGACTTTATTTTTGATTGATTATCTGCGCTATAGCCTCGTATTGCTCGGCTGTTAGTGTGTCTCCGTTTACAGCCTCCAAAACTAGTTCCTTTGAACCGTTTAGTTTACCGTATGTGAAGTAATACTCTTTGTACAAGTCGATAAAAAATTTCGCCGCGTGTTCCGCTTTCTCCTTATTTTTAAAAACGAGGCGAGACCCGACACCCGAATGCGCACAACCGCAGCCGAAACTCGCAGCCGCGAAGCCGAAACCCGATTTGTTTGTAAAGTCCCACCAAGGATACCACTTCTCCTGTTTAATGTTCGTCCAATCAGCTACCCATCCTTCGTTTATTGCCTCCACTACAGTTTCTAATATAAACTGAATCTTAGCAAATGCTCTCCGATGTTCTGGCATCCACTCAAAATGACTATCCAATGTACTCAGGTCTATCTTTGCCTGCTTGAATACGTCCTCGATTGTCTTTAATTCTTTGTATCTCATGGATTTATTTTTTAATGTAATATTTGATAATATCTTTAATTACCGCAATAGCAAACCCAGTTATAAAACCAACTGTAAATATAACCAATAACGGGTCACTTGCTGCCACCAAGAATATCGTTCTCATTTTTCGCTGTTTTGTGTTTTTCTTGAATCCTTAGCCCCGTAGGACTCTGAATATTCCTGCGCATCCTTTTCTGTTTTGAAACCATGCTCTCCCGATATTGGTGTCATACAAGACCAAGTACCGTTTTCCCGCTCAGATATGTAACAGGAAAACCCATAAGCGTAATAAATTAGTTGCCTTTCCATTGTTTTTCAAACTGCTTTTTTGTTATCACTACCACTTCGTACCGTTCCCAATGCGGCAAACTCTTCCTGAAACTATCCGCCTCATCATTTATTTTATACCTACACACACTATCCCAATCAGTAGATAGGAAGTTAGACTCCATACCACGCATACCCGATACAAACTTGTTTTTATCTATATGACGGATAATGTACTGTTTCATTATTTTGTTAGTTTATCACCATAAGCGGCAAACCCACCCGACAGGTATGTGCAAAGTTCTTGCAGGTCTAATAAATAAGGTTCAACCATTCGCGTTTCCTTGGTACTGCCATCCACTATCACTTCTATTTCACTCGTAGAAACGATAAGGTCTCTTTCATCCTCTTTATCCTCATGCATCTTATAAGTCGGATTAGCAACTATACCGTATATGATTATACTGTCAGTATCGCCTATGCTCTTCCTTTGACCTGACTTACCGCATACAGTCATCTTCCCAAGTAATATAGGAAATTCACCGATATAGTTACAGCCTGTTCTTACTAATTCATCCAAAGCCTTCCAAGTATCTTCTCTTAGTTGATAAAACTTTTCATGCAATGACTGTTCCATTTTTTGTTCCATTGTTTTGTATAAAGCAAACTGCGTGCCAAACTACATTTAGTTTTTCACATATTTTAATTAATAATTAGTTTGCTTTGTTTTTGGCACGGGGTTTGATATACACTTACTAAACAAACAAAAAAATACAGCATTATGGAACTCATGGCTCGCCAAAACAAAACAATTGAAATAGGTACTATCATGTCCTTTAAATTGTTGGACATCCTTTTCTTCGGCACTACCGTAAAACAATGCTTCCGTCAATGTACTGAAGAAGAATTTACTAATTCCAATAACATAGTAATAGACGATAGTACCTACTACCCTAGCGATTACGCCATATGCACTCGACCTGTTAACTATTACGTTGAAGTTCGTTACTAATTTATAAAGCATTTAAAAACATAATAACATGGGATGGTGTAATAGTCCAAGAGGACACAAAAAAACAATGAGTTGCCCACAGACAGGTTGTAAATATACCTCGCGCTCATTCGTTGTTGAACCACTAATAATATCATTCAGTGGTGATAAACAAAAAAACAAATTCCATAACGAAAGCCGCCACTGCCCTTTTCATAATGTGGTATTGATATATAAACCTGAAGTAAACCACCCGCACAAATAATATACATATGAAAAACGCACAAAAGTTGGCAAGCATCCCCGCCTCAATAGGTCAAAAAGAAATAGATGGCATTACAACAGGACACGGTAACTCCTTCCTTGACTACCCTCACGGAGTTATGCCTAAAGGCAAAACTTACCTCGACTATAACTTCCCATTCCCTGAAAATGAAATCCTATCATACCTTATGAATGAATACGACTGCTCTTATGAAGATGCGCTCCAAATAGCAGGTGTGCCACTATCCGTAATTCATTCTAAAATATCAGAACCGACTAAGTAGTTTGGCACACCATTTGCAATACAGTATTCAAACACCAATACAATGACTACTCAAGAACAGATAATTGAAAACAATAAGCTCATAGCAACGTTCTTGGGTTCAAAATACATGAATGACCCTTATTTTGATAAGGAGAAAAAAGAAATGGTTGACTTTTGGTATTGGACAAAACCCGAATGCGGATACCTCGTAACCGTTGGCGGTATTGAATTGTCCTCTCGGTGGCAAATGGGAGTATTCGATTTTCACCACTCTTGGGATGCGCTCATGCCCGTCCTCAATAAAATAGCTACAATAGGAAAATGCTTTTATGAGCTTCACTCTAAATACACAGAAATACAAGCCAACTTCTATGACCAAAAAGCAGATATGGTGGTCTGCTATAAGACTATCTACTATACAGGCTCAGATAACTTGCAAAACACTTACTCCGCTGTTGTTGACTTCATAAAAGTCTATAACACCTACAACAAAAAGAAAGAAAATTGGAAACCAACAACTAACCACAGGTCAAATAAAATAAAATAGTTGTCCAAGCTTATGGGCTTTGATTAAACCACAGTGGCGTTAGCACCGTTCAACAACAGAATATAATTAAACTTTTTACTTTAAAAATGAATATTATTTATGATTGATATAAAGAACATACCGATTAAAAAAGGTAATTGCGAGGAATTACTTGACCTCATTTCGTGTGATAGTAGTTGGGGAGAAGATTATTTTATACGTCCTAAATTTTCATTTTTGCCTGACGAGGAATTCCTAAATAAGAATTTGGAAGGGTTAGAATATGAGAACTATTTAATTGGCTTAGACGTTATTTCCGAAGATTGGATTTGCGTGGGGTTTTTGAATCAAATGTTTAGAGATTTTGGGCTAATTGTAACTAACGCATACCCAGTAAAAATAGATAAGCATGGAGATGGTAGCCTTGTCCTAACTAAACTAGAACATATTTTTAAGTCTTGTTGTTCAGATGATAGCCCTTCTTTTAAATTCAATATTTAATATTTATGCCTCACCAAAAAAGATGAATAAACCTTTGTTGGTTAAAAGTAGGATACTGACTATATTTATATAGCGGAAACGCAATACCACAACGAGAAGTAGCCGATTTTTAATGATTTATTTGTAAAATACAAACCACTTAAAATAAATTCTATACAATATTTTGTAAAATAAGACTATTTTTGTCATTCAAAAACTATCAGAATGGGCAAACATGTCTTTACAAAGCAGACAGTAAACATGACAACGGGAGAAATTGTAGAACAGGAAATCTACCGCAAACAGACGGATAATGCAGAACAATTCACGAGGATATTCATGCCCGACATTTCTGTTTTAGCTTCCTGCTCAGGCGCAGAAAAGGGTGTCGTTTTAGCCTGCTTAAAGTATTTGGAATACAACACCAACGAGTTTATAATAGTGCCTAAAAGAAGGGCGGAAATAGGGGCTTGTGCAAGTATACAACCACAGACCATATCTGATGCGATTTCAAAATTACTTAGGAAAAATATCTTTATTAAAACGGGTGGCTCTTCGTATGTCCTCAACCCTAACATCCTATTCTACGGAGAAGAAAAGGCAAGAAAGAAAGTAGTTGCTGATACCTTGCAATATAAACTAGGTGGAGGTAAAGGAAAGCCTACGACAGCAAACAAAAAACGTAAAGCTAAATAGCTTCGGTATGGAAAAGATAACAGGCTACGAAATCCGTAAAGAGGGATACATCGAAGAAGACGGCACAGAACACTACGATACTCAGGTATATGAAGGTAAGACCAAACAGGAGTGTGTAGACTACGCCATCGAGCAACATCTTAACCTTGACGAACATTTTATACAGGCAATAGGCTACGAAATGATTAGTGGCTTAAAAGTTCCTGTTACTTTTGATAATGGCGAATACTTATACCAAATTCTAAACACACAATGGCAGCAACTAAAACAACCACGCTCTTAGACTTAGCTCAGAACTTTGACAAGTACATGTTCGGTCATGGAATCAAGCCAATTAGCAAAGGGTTTACCGTTGATGGCGGTAATGAGTTGTATTGGGAGATACTTAAAGTAAATCAGAATGGCACTTATCCATGTGTCGCTTCTACTATCCGCAGATTCGACCAAAACAGCACTGTAATAATTCACCACATTGACAACAAATAACCATGCTAAAAATATTTTCAGTAAGCACATACATGAATCAGTACGAGCCATACAATGTTTACATAGTAGCGGCAGAGAGTAGGGAATCTATTAATTCCATTGTGGGAGATTACGCTGATGTTACCGATATAAAAGAAATCGGACTTGCGGCTCCAAATATAACAGAACCCTGCATTATTCTTACCATCGGTTAATAAAATTAAAGCCACATGCAAACAGCATTAGAAGTCCTAAAAGGTCTTATCGAATCTGATATAAAATACTTTAATGATAGAGTTAAGGATAACCCTGAAAATGCCGATTTATATGAATTTGTGCAACAACGCATAATTAGCTACGGCATGTGTCTAAAGTTAATAAAAGACCTTTACCCAAAAGAAAGGGAAGACATAGAGCAAGCCTATGGGGATGGTCTAAACCCACATAGATACCCAAACTGCAACAGGAACGAATATTTTGACAAGGTATTCCCAACTCATAACAAATGAACACCTACCACATAACATACAGGAACCTAAGAAACGATTGCATTTGCGAGAAATTCATCACGCATCCATCCTACAATAGAAAAGAAATTAACGTATGGTTTCATGGGATATATGGATACGGGTATGGTATCTTTATACGGATGATAAACATAAGAAGACAAGCAAGACCACTTTTAATAAACGCAAGTGAAGGCAAGAGAGGATTTGGTAAAGAGTACCCATCTGACACAAAATGAAAAAGAAAAACATGCTTGGCGTAACTTGGCATCAGCTACAAGAAATGCCTGATGTACTTATTGCGGGAGTCATATCAATTATAGATGACGCAGTATTCGTTATCGCAAATAGAGGCGAATGGTATTTTGTATTCCATCCTAATTGGGAGTTGTACGCCAAGGATACAATAGATAATTTTCAACTTTGGATGATGACTAATAAGACTCAATTTAAGGTTAACCAAGAAGACCATAGAATTAAAATTACCAAAAAAGCATTACGGATACTTGCAGATAACTCAAACAAAAAGATTATATGAAAGAACTCAAGTACATAATAGTAGACTATCTTACTCCTATTATTTTCGGGGATGCCATTCAGCACAAAGAGGTAGCTAAAGGATTAAAGGTTACATCCGCAGGTTTTTGTATCATCCGATTTATTGAGGATTATGCCAATGGAGATAGATACAGGGTTACAGTACATGGTGAATCCGAATCATTGAATCTGAAATCAGACCCTAAAGACGCTAAGAAGATTGAGCAAACCATAAACTACTACTGATATGGAGATTTATATTTTATGGGCGGTTGTTGGATTCGTAGTTGGTAGACTCTCCTCTTTGCCATCAAAAACAATTGAACAGAAAAACAAAGAAGCATTTTACAATCAGATTTATTCCGCGCTAATCATTTCCTCCATAGTGCTTTTAGTTATGATGGCAGCGAATAAGCTAAATAAGAATTGGTTTAAAAAGTATTTCAACACCAATGAGTAACGCAATAACCACAACACACAACTTAGACTTCCTCTCTGCGGATTGGAATTTAAACCCTGCATTCTCCTGTTTTAAAATAGGAACCGTAGAGGGGCTATGGTGTTGTGAAGGTAATAGCTACTGCATAATAGCATGTACTAATTCAGAGCCTCATAACGGGCATTTAGATGATGTATTTGAATGGTTCGAGTATTCCTGTAAGCGTGACGGATATAGCTTTAAAATCTTGGAGCTTTTCAATACTAGGTTCAAGAACCACCTGATTAATAAATGCGGGTTTGCAGATATAGGTAACAATAATCTTGAAAAGAAATTCAACTAAAAATGGCAGAGCAATATTTCATGAAAGAGCCTTGCGCTCACTGCCCATTCAGGAGAGACGTAAAGCCGTTCCTTAGACCTGCAAGAGGGGAAGAACTTGCCTACCATACACAGAACCCTTACAACTCATTCCCCTGCCATAAAACAACCGTTTCAGACGGAGAAATGACTAGGGCTACAGAAAAGAGTAAAGAGTGCGCAGGATTCCTATCTATGCAGATAAATGAAGGAGCGGGTTGCCCTGAAGGTTTTATCCCATCTGATAAGGTTTACTATGATGTATGGGATATGATAGACGCTTACGAAAATCAGGATTTATGAAAAATAAAGACAAGCAATTAACAGCAGTCCAAATGGCTATGAAAATAGTCCAAGAAACAGCAGATGAGCATGAAGACCCATTGGAGCGCGGAATACTCTCGGTTATCTGCGATAAGGTCTTAAAACCGCTTTTAAATGTTGAAAGAAAGCAAACCGAGAACGCTTTCATAGCTGGTAGTAAGAGCGGTTTTGCATCAGGTAGTAGTGCCGCTATGGGTATAAAAGGAGGAACAACAGCGCAAGATGATTTTGAGAAATACTTTTCGGAGACTTTTGTCAACCATGTTTTGGGCAGCACAAAGAGATGATTTTACCCTAACTTTGCCGGACACACAACCGCACGAATGAAAATTAAGAAACTACTATCCTCTCTTGATTTATCTCTCCCATCAAACGCCTGCTTTAATTATCAAACAGATGACATTGTAGGCGAGTCTTGGCTACCCATGTATGGCTCTGATTTCGACAATAACAGGCCACTTCCTAAAAAGAAAACAGGTGGAGTCTTATACGCTGTATCAACCTACGGACGCATAAAGAAGATAAGTCCAAGCGGAGAAAAAATACTAGCACAGACACTAAGCCTAAAAGGGAACCTACCTCAGTATGTTATTGGTACAGAATCTTTCTTTACGCATGAGATTGTTGCAAAAACATTTGATGTACCCAATGCCCTGAACCTACCTGAAATTGGACATATAAACGGTATCTATTGGGATAATAGACCAGAGAACCTAGAATACTGCGAAATCAATTCAGACGAGCTAGTATTCCCTTATACCACCTGCAAGTTTAAATTACTTCCAACTCATGCTAACTACAACCCATACTGTAAAGTATCTGATACAGGAGTAAGGTTAGCTGCATATGAGAATCTAAAAGAGGTTGGAGATATAAGGGGTACTCATCGCGGTTATTCATGGATGCCTTTACGGGATTATATACGTCTACCTAGATTCAGGGAGCAGGCGGCTTTTGTAGTTAATGAGAATAACCGAAAACACCCGTGGCTATTATGAGCATTCGCAATCAGGACGGCTACAAATACGGAACAAAGATTAATAGCATCTTCGGGGTGAACTTACCTCCGCGTAAAAAGAAAATTTACAAGGGGTATTTGCATATGACCTTTGTACTTACTGGTACGCTCCCCTCAAAGAAAAATCAATGGGTGCCTGCAACTAACTTCAGGGCTGTACGAAATAGGGCAGACAAAAGCAAGACTGTAGCTGAAGTGTTAGCTTATATCAGTGAGTTTATTAAGTGCTACATCAGACCAAACAATAAGTTCAAAGAGTGGGAGGAAAGGACAAAAGAAATACTTGTTGAACAGGCCGCTTACTATTCAGAAAAATACAAGAAGTATGGCATCCTATTCCCTATAAAAAATAGCAGTGTAGCTATGTATTGCTATTGGCGGGAGAATAAGGCGCGAGATACTATCAACAAACTAGAATCGGTACAGGATATACTCACCGACTCAGGAATAATAGTAGCGGATGCTTGGCAAAACCTTAACCCCATCCATGCAGAAAGCGAGTGTTACATAGATGAAATTCTTCAGGACATTGTTGTTATCACTCTGACTGTACAATTAGACAAAACACTCAAGGAGCTAGAGCAAGAAACTAAGGAGCGAAACGCTATTCAGGAGCAAAATATAGCTACTCCTGTTGCTCAAAAAGAAGTTCTGAAAGGCATAAAGAAAGATGACCTTATGGTCATGCAATGGGTCGAAGATGGGTATGACGATGAGGATAACGAACCTACATTTATAGATGTTACGCCACGACCTGACGAGTGGAGCCAAAAGGAAATTAAAAAACTGATTGAGCTTGGATATGATATTGAAAAACTGAAAGAATACTACGCTAACAATTGATTTATCCTTTGTAAGCCCAACTTTCTAAGCTAGGCAATAGGTCGTTAATTTCCTTTCTTATCTCTTGCGGGTTTTGTAGCGTAAGCAGGTGCTTTAAAAACCTAATAGTGTCTTCAGCACTCACCATTGGCTCTGGTTGTTCTGATGCAGAGGCTTCATCCCTAGTAACCCATGAAGGATTATAGGCTTCTATGATTTTATCTACAGTTGCTTCGTCCAATTCCATATCAAGGTATTCCTGAAAGGCGTGGCAGCATTCATGTGTAAGCACCTGTAATAATGACTCCTTTAAATCTCCAACCTTATCTTCTTTCTCTTCTTTTGTGAATGAACAAAAGGCATCCATGTTGAACCTGATATACGGCGCACCATCTTTCATTGAGAATTGGCGAAAAGCTCCAAAAGCAGGTAGCTCGCTCTCTCCTTCATTTATAAATACAAATCTTATTTTCTGCTCCATTTTACAACTCGCTATTTTGTGTTTCAAAAAGGTTCCCCTGAAAGTCAGGTTCTTCAATTAATTCATTCTTACTGCTCACGCTGTTGTACCCGTTCTTAATACTATCATGCAGATTGATATAGTGCATCTCACGTTTAAAAATAAGGTCGTTGGCTTCTTTAGAATTGAACTTTATTTCATCAGGAATTATCACGGTCTCTAATACTTCAAACACCCAAACTTTAATATACACTCCTACGCTCGTCTACGCTCTCGGAAATAACGTCTACATTTGAACCGCGATTAGTGTACGAACTACGCATTTGAGTGCGGGTCTTGGTACTGCCCCAACCTAAACCTGATTTCATAAATTCAGCGAATAGGTCTTCAAGATGGATTCCTTTTTCATGCGCTGATTCGACTGCCGCTTCTGTAACTTTTTTGTTCATGCTTGTTTATTGTTTGGTGTCCCGATTTGTAAATAGGAATTTCCAAGTTGGTATAGAAACCATCCGAGCAATTTTGTAACCATGCCTACAGTAAGTGGTTCAAACTGCTCTATGTCTTTATACTCTGCACAATGTTTTGCTGTGTGGTGGCTGAAACTAGGCACTCCGTCACAGTCCATTCCTTTCACATTGTAGTTGATATTGCCGCCGCTACCCCAATTTATTCCATATGGTACTTGTGGAATCTTAACGTCGCCTAACTGCTGTATATCAATGCATAGGAAATCATAAATTGGTATTTCGTCAGGATGGTATGTAAACCAAAACAATTGCTCTCCTTCATGGTCATAAACATATTCATCCTGTGGCATTGACTTATATTCGTCATCTACAACAAGATTGAATTTGCTATAGTCTGCGGTCTTTACCTTGCGCCACTGCATGTAAGAAGCAACCGTTACTTTGCCTGTTTTCTTAATCCTGCGGAGTGGTCTGAAGGTTATTGTTTTCATTACTCTTCTTGAGATGTAGCTTGCTTAAGAACTTCAATTAATTTCTTCAAAATGTTTATTCCGTTTAAGTTATGAAGGTAAATTTCGCTACCATTATACAAGAATTTAGAGGTAGATATATGCTTGTATTCCGCCTGTTCATTTTCTCTATGGTAAGTCTGATTTATGACAATTTCCAAATCCTGCTTTTTATCTATAAACATTGAAAACTCTACAAATTTATAGCTGTCAAAAGTGTCTGAGTAAAATTCCTTGTCGTAGGTTTCTTTACGCTCAAATCCTAAATCATGCAGCTTTGCCTCACTGAATCTTACTGGTGGATATTTATCTACATTCATGCTGTTGCTCTTATTTTGCGAGGACGCACTCTGGAATCACCACGAACTGTAATGCTACTCTTGCCATTGAGTAAATTTTTAGGAGCGTGTTTCAAAGCATTAGCTAATAAGCGTTCTATTTCCTTCATGTCATTTTGTTTCTGATTTTCGTATTTCAAAAGTCCTTCTAGCCGAGTTATCCCATCACTCACTGTTGAGTGGTCTTTCCTGAATTTTCTGGCTATTGTGGTGACTCTGTACGGCGAATCAACTTTAAACCGCAAAAAGTACCAAATCATGTACCTACACTCGGCATAACGATGTCCCTTATTTTCTACGAACGGATTAATCCCATAATAGTTGGAGACAACATCGATTACCTTTTTCATTACAATATCACTCACGGTTACTTCAGTCTTAAAATTTTTATTTGAAAAAAGACGAACGCCAAGAAGTAAAACACCGCGCCAATTATTGAAATGACAAACATCACAGACAAAACTATATTGTGAGGATAAAAAGCCTTTAAGCAATGTGTAAATATTGCCAACGCGACATAAGCGATAGCAAGGAAGATAGCCTTCCAAATCAGTCTTTTAAGCTTATGATATTCTGTCCAATCCATATTTGCTTATTTAATTTCTGTTAGCCGATTCAACTTTACAACCCATTCAAAATCGTCCTTGCTATCACTATCACTGACCATAGCAAATCCGTTGCCTAGTAGCGTTACTATTTTCACTCTACCTTGGTTGGCGCATCCTTTGTCGATTATGTAATGCTTGCCTTCTTTATGAATTAATGTTGGTTGTTGTGAATTCATGCTCAATATTTTTGTAGAAAGTCAAATAACTTCTTATTCCACTTAGCATCATTCACTGCCAAGTGTTCTCCTGTTGGTATGGGATAATAAATACTGTTTTCGATTGATTCTATTATCTGAGCGTGCGACATTTTAGTTATATGCTTGGATACAGCACCCTTAGTAATCGCACAAAAGACACGCTCTGCATTCTCGTCTAATATTTGTTTAAGGTCAATAGTGTACATGGGGAATCCTTCTGGAAAGTCCATCATAGTACCGAATAAAGAAGAAAGCAGAACGTGGTCATAGGCCGAGTAATAACCATAAAGATTAATTGGGAATAAATGTTTGATAACATCCAAATCACTTATTTCTTTTGGATTCACCATGAGCTTCCTGTAAACAAATGCCTTTATTTCTTCTGCTATAACCTTATTGCTTTTGCCATACCATTTGTGAAATTCATTGGAGCTAACAGTATTCCTCATGTCTCCGCTGACCGTTGCTACATACAGTGGCGTGATTACATTTTCCTTAACCCAATCGGAAGCGTCGCCGTAGTGATACTCATTGCTTATTGCACTGTACACATCCCCATCCTCAGCAACAATAGCTATGGATATGAGGTCTATCGCGTGCCGCCTTTTAGATAGCCATTTTGGTAATGGCAACCCTAGCAACCTGTTCGGCAGAAAGCCTTCAATAAATTCAGTATCGTAAAAAAATTTCATGATTTATACTTTATTCCTGCTTTCGGATAATCCTAAATTAATTGCCTCTGCGCTATTTTCAGTAATCCACGAGTGGCACTTTCTACACACTGCTAACCAATATCTCACATCTAAAAATAGATTCCCTGCTCTTCCTTTTTTATGATGGCAATCTTCACTCTTGGTATCTGGCTTACACTTTACTCCTGCCTCACAAAATTTATGCCCTGATAAAAACTGCTTAACTAGAGCCTCGTATTCTTTCTGCTCCTTTTTTCTTCTCTCGCTTACTTTCTTTATAGGCTTCTCGGACTTCTTTAGTGGCATTCGCTTTAGTGGCTTTGCATGAGTGTTCTTCTTGATTGGCTTGCCATATTCTCTATTCCAACAGGATTTACAAAGACCTTTAGAAAATACGCCGTACCTACATCCATTCGCGCAAGTCTTCGCCATCCAATTTATTTTTACGCAATAACTGTGCCCAATTACACTATCAGAATGTCAATACCCAAAATAGCCTTCATCATTTTCTTCTTCAATCTAAATGTTTGAATAGCGGCAGTCGCTTTCGATTTTACATCCTCCACGATTGTTTCTCCCGTTTTGCATACCACATACCTATGGTCGCATATATAGTCGGCTATCTTTCCTTCATTTATGTTTAAGGTAAAAGTTACTTGACGCTCTAATTCTCTTATCTCTCCTGCCTCTTGTAAATACAGGAGATGTTTGTAGCGGGTCAACTCCTTTATAGAGTCAAATTTAATGCCTTGCCAAACTACTTTTTTATTTTTGTACTTGGATTCTTTTTGTATTTTTTCTTCTAGTAGTTCAAGCGATTTCCTATTCTTTGGCTTAGAGACAATCTTGTATCCTTTCAGGGTTCCGGCTGCGACCTTTTTATCAAGCTCCTTAACCGTTAATTTCATGCCTCTCATGGCATATAAAGATACGATTATTCAACTTCAACAACAAAGTCTTCTACATCTAGTACGTTCGCTTTTAAATACGCCTCTAGTGCCTTATCTGCGTCCTCTTTATCTTCACCGTACACAGTATAGGCCAACACCTTTTCGGAGTTAAGCCCTTTACCTGTTAGTAAGGCTGCGGATACGTAGGTATCTCCACCATCTTCATCAACATAGCATTTGTCACCGTATTTGTTGGTGTAGTATTGGCGGGATGTGTAAAGTTTTATTGTTGTCATCGCTTTATTTTTTATTTTCTTCAATCAAAATCATCGAAGTAATCGTAATCAAAATCTCTTCTTACCTTTTCTTTGTAGCAACTATCGCAGTAAGGGTATGGGTGTGTGATTGATAAATTTGTAGGGCATAACTTACATTTTTTAGTGAGCGTAAGTTTCTTTTCAAGTAATCTTGAACTTAGATTCTCAATAAGATTATTTTTCTTTTCTTTTATCCTTTCTCTGTCTTCCGCGTCATGGTTTAAGTGCCTGCTAATATTCAAATATAGTTCTATCTCGGAAATTTTATTTTCCAATTCCCTAATGTCCGACATATGCAAATGATGCATCGTTGGTGGATTTATAATGCACTCCTTAGCGTAATGCTTTACCGAATTTTTGAAATACTCTTTGTTATTCTCCTTTATTGGAGCAGTTAAAAATATCCACTTAACCTGCAATGAAAAATTCTTTTTATCTACAGTTGGGGCGATGTCGATATATCTGCCAATAGATTCTTTACTCACATATTCCTTCAAAGCATTTGGTATGAAATCTATCTTACTGAAAGTTAATATTCTATCCGCTACCGACATCTCTTCAGGGAAATTACTAAACATTCTAAAATCAAATCCAATATACGCCTTCTTCACCTCATAGAAGCCATCGTATCTGTCTTTTATAAAATCTAATTTTTGTTTTGTGTCCGCAGAAACGAAGCACCTATCATCTGATATTCCATACCTGCCTACTCTCCCAGATATTTGTCTAACCTCCTGAGTGGTTAGATACCTGAAAGATGTGCCATCAAATTTTTCCACATCAAGAAATACAATCCACTTCGCAGGTAAATTCAGCCCCATCCCAATAACGTCAGTTGTTACGATGCAATCAAATTCTCCGCTGATAAATTTTTGTATTTGAACTTTCTTTACTTCTGGTGGGAGGCTACCATAAAGCACGCCTGCTTTCCGTCCCATATTCTGCAACTTTATTTTATTCAGCAAAACGTTCGTTCTACTAAAAGTAACAAACACTCCTCCATCAGGCATACCTTGGTTTAAGTGTTTAGGATGTTCTGAAAAAGTAAACTTTTGCAGCATCTCATATTCTTTAACTTCAAATTTTCTATTTGTGAGCGTTAGAATCTTTTCAATGAGTCTTAATCCTTCCTCATTTATGATTACATGTATTTCCTTAGCATTAGAATCTAATAATGCCTTGAGCCATGATTTACCGCGTTCCGAATCCCCTATCATGAAACACTCATCTATTACAATAGTATCGTATTTTTTATCATAATCTAGCATTTCAATAGTAGAAGAAACGAACGTAGCCCCATCAACCACCATAGACTCTTCTCCTGTCAGCAAATCGCATAGGTATCCATCCTCATTAAGCTTTTCGTAAACTTCCCAAGCCAATAACCTTAATGGGGCTAAATATGCACCACTTTTCTTTTCTTTTAACGCCAATAGCGCGTTGTATGTTTTCCCTGAATTGGTAGCTCCGCAATGAATAACGTATTTAGTATCGACAACTCGCTCAAACATTTCTTTGAGTATAGATTAGAAGAATGGCTTGTGTTCCTCACAAATCTTTAGTTGTTTTTCTTTTTCCGCCTGCTTCCGCTCCGACTTCAATTTGGCTTTCTCTGCATATTTCATTTTACTTGCTTAAGAATTTATCTGTTATAACCTTTTCTTTGTGTGCATCCAAAATGATTTTGCATATCCGCAAAGTATCTGGACTAAAGTTCCTTTTGGGGTCTATCATCCAATCTATGAATCCAATTTCATCTTTCGCTAATTTGCCTTTGTTTTGACCGAAGTTTATTACGTAGTCGCCTTTATCATTTACAACAAATTTGTTGTGTACGTCCGCTCGCTTATTGCCGTAATTTGAGAACAAGGCCAACTCTTCTATTGTCATTTCTCCAAGGTCTCCATACATCTCCAACTGCGCATCTAGCACACTCATGGTTGCTAAGTTATCATACTCTGCATCGTGTGCGTTTACATGTTGCTCGCCGCAATAAAATTCAACAGCCGCTTCTAGCGTTCTACTCTCTTTAATTTTAAAAATTGAGCAGGCATCTACGAAAAGTATATCTTCTGTCTTCCACTCAAAACCTACTCTCCAAAATTCGTTATACAGCAGTGGAATATCAAATGTATTCCCGTTGTAAGATGCTATGTCGCAGCCTTTGATAAACTCATACATTCCCTTGACTATTTGCCTGAAAGTCGGCTGCTCTTTAACCATTTCATCTGTAATATGGTTAGCCGCTGTAGCTTCCGCAGGAATAGGCATTTCAGGATTTATGTACCTCGTTTTTACTTCTCTTGGTCTGTCATCGGGGAATACCTTTATGATTGAAATTTGGACGACTCTATCCGTATCCACTTTTGTACCAGTGGTTTCCAAATCTAAAAAGCATAAAGGGCGTTTTAACTTAAGTCTCATCAAAAAAGTGTTTGTGGGATTACTCTTTGGGTTTCTGTAGATACTATCATTTGGTCTTCTTTAATTTCCGCTTCCCCGCCATAATCGCGAATTCTGTTTTCTCTTGGAACATCTATAAGCTTGCCGCTTGTACAGCACTTATTGGATGAGGTAATTTTATACTCTCCGTGATTCTTTACACTAACTACGACCCATTTTTGTTTTTCGTACCTCCTTAAATCTTTTTGCCAATTCGGGTCTTTTTCTGCATCAAAACAATATGGTTCTATGTTCCCATGAAATGTAGAACCACACAGGGTACAAGTAACAACCATTGCTCGTCTGCCTTTCATCACAACTGAATTTTATAATCAAACAATTTAGGCGACTTAACCGTGCCATTATACATCATAGCAAGAGGGTGGCAAGGTGTTCCGTTTTTATTTACACCAAAGCATTTTGCCTTTGGATAATTTGGAAGAACCTGCTTAATTCTTTCTTCTGCCTGTTTGAATTGTCCCCAACAAACTATCACATCATCACAAAGCTTCTCTACTTCTTGCAACTTATTGTTATTGTCTCCCAATGGGTCTTCACAAGTCAGTAAATCTTCTGGTTTAGAGGAAATGTAAGCGAACAAATTCATCATGTAAAAACCTCCATAACCTAAACTAACTAGCATCATCTTAAGGTTATTAATGGTAGGGTCATTCTTGTCGCTATTAGCGGTAGATGGGTTAAGTCCGATACACATAGCCTTGGGTAGCGAATTATCCCAAATACGCCATAGTTTGTACCGATACTTCCTATCGTCACTAAACTCCGCTCCGTTATTTTCGAATAAGTTCATCGATAGCTAATTAAGATGTGTATTATCCGATGGTGTGTTCTCCCCACCTTTTGAGTGCGTCTTGATTATTTGGTCAATTTTCTTCTCCATTTCCTCTTCAAACTCATCTTCATCGTTTGGCTCATTAACAACATCAACAAAGTCTTTTACCGCACTTGTTATCTCAAAAAATATTTCCTCGGCTGTCATGTTTGTTCCGTAATATAGCTCAAATGCAGTAGCATCTATCATGTTTCTTAAAAACTCAAGAGGATGCATTTCTGCTCCTGTTATTTTGTCCACTTCCGATAATCCGTCTTTGTCTATTTTGATAGTTATTTTCTGCATTTTTTATAATTTTGAACCCATACTTATTTTTTATGCCTTCTATGCTTTGCTTCATTTGATTAATCATTTCGCTCGCGGCACCAGCCTTGTTATAAACGTCAATGTTTAGTTTTTCTCCGTTATTGAAATCACAGACATCTTTTACTGATTCTATGAATGCTTCTGTTTGTTTTATCGCGTCATTTATTTGTGGTATACGGCTGTATTGGTGCATACCAACCAATACAGTCCACACAGGATGATATGATGGTAAATGGTGCCGATTGTTATTGTTTATTCTCGTGCCAAACCATTCAAATGGGTTTTTAATTGTTTTACAAAAAGCATAGTCCGCATTAATAGAATTTCCTAATGCCCTATCAGAGAAAGATATTTTTACCTTCCTCGTTCTACAACAATATCTTTTATAAACCCTAGTCAAAGATAATCCCTATTTCAATACCATCAACAAATCTGTATTCCAATTGCCACTCTTCCATAACCTGCTTCATCTCTGACTTAGAAGTGAATGCATCATTGGCTTTTTTAATCCCTTTAATGTAGAGAGTCATCATGCCTGAAAAGTAATTAATCCTGTCATTTGTTTCTTCTTCCTGTTCTGTTGTGGGCATAGTTCATGGTTTAATCAAGGCATTGGCACTTGTGGAAATTCCAAGTATTCCTTGCCATCCAATATGTGTCCTGACATTTTCTTGCCAACTTTATAAAAATATTCCCCGTCTATTAAAAGTGGTTTAAACTCGTTTTGATTCGATTGATTCATCGGGATGTAACTACCCCATTGCTTAAAAAAGAAAGCACACTTATCCTTACATTGGTCTCTTAGAGATAACGCCCATGCGGTATGCATCGGACGCTTTGTTTGCGTACCACTCTCACCTCCGCATAAAATCCAGTGTACACCACTATATCCACCAAGCCAAGGCGAAATATCTATTTGCTCTAAGAGAGGCTCACAACTCAATCCACGCACAGTACAGCGCGTCATGAGTAATTTTGGGATACGTGAATTAGCCCATTTTTGATTCTCTACAGAAACTATAAGCCAAATATTTTCAGGTAACTTTTCTATTCCTCTAAGGTTGCAATATTCATTCACTCGCACACGCATCAATCCTGCTCTTTTGGTAAAGCATTGAAATGTATGTCTTTTGTTTTCAATCATAGCATCCAATATAGTGAACAGCCATTCTTTCTTTACAAACTCCCCGAACAAATCCGTCATTGAAGTTACAAATATTCTCTTCGGTGTTTTTAGCTTCTTCCAGTCAACAAGTACCTTCTGAACCAATTCTAATTCAGGCTCTTGTTCCTGCTTTTCATAAGCAATAGGTATGGTCTTAGATATGCCAGCAAGCCTACGTGACATAACCTCAGCGTAGCACATGTCGCACCCCTCTGAAACACGAGTACAATAAAAAGCTAGGCTACCCTTTCTTCTGATTGGATTGCTCGTTATATCGCTGTATTCAATTTTAGTTACCGCCATCTCGCTTATTGTATGCCTCGATAAGTTTATCTGCAATCACTTTTAAATCCTCACTATCAAATTGAATCTTTATCAAAAGGTCATTACATTCGTCACCTTGAAACCATTCTCTAAAACCTGCGTCCCAAATTTCTAAAGGCACTTCATTCGCTACGGCTTCCCAATATGTTTCCCATTTCGATTCTTTGTCTAAGTGGTCGTATAGTTGCCTTTCTAAATGCCTATCGTACTGTGAATTCCCAAAACATCCTCCCATGTGGTTTGTCATTTTAAAAATTAAAAGGCGCAATAACTATGCCAAATTACTTTGGGTTGAACACATGCGCTATGTTAGCCATAAATAAGTTAATCCCGTACATCTCAAAATGATACCCCTCTCTCCGCAGATAATCAACTGCGATATATGGTGCTAATTTCGGGTTGTCTTGTAGATGCTCTCTGAATTGCTTGATGCCTTCTTCTGATAAGTCTAACTCATCAATGTAATCTTCCCCTTCCTCATGCATCAATTCGTGTATCTTCTGAACATGGTTTGTCGTTATAGCGTACAGTGGCTTAAGTAAAAGCACAACATCATGTGTTTCGAAATTAGCAAGAACCTTGGCGTTTACAAGTCCTCGTTCCCACACTTTTTCACCCTTAGGTTTGTATTTACAGAGGCATCCAAAATGCGCCATCAGTATCTTCAAAACCGTAAATCGCGGGATTCCTCTCCTTTCTTTGTCTGTATACTCCATCAACTATTTTTTGTCCCAAATTTTTCTGTATATTTTTCTTCGCCAACGCCACCACCCCACTTCTTAACATAGTATCTCATGTTAGCTTCTTTGTAGTCCTTAATTAAATGTGGGTCTCGCTCCAAGGTTGATGAACGCCTGAATATAGTAGGGTTTAGTGCTGGAACACAGTCGTACTTTACAAGACCTACCTTGGCGTATAAACTCATCCTGTAAAGATAGTCGCAGTCCTCTAAATATGCAGGTACAAAATTATCATCAAATGCCCCTACTGTACTAAAACATTTTTTTGAAATTATAAACGCAGACCAGTCAAATTTCTTTTCACAGGAGAAAAAATCCACATTGTTATTGGACATATAATCTCCTACTAGACTATTCAATTCGTACTCACTGGACTTCAGGTAAATGTCGTCATTAAGGACAAGAGCGTAATTATATTTCTCGAACGCCTTTTCACAAAGTACATTCCAAGCTCCTGCTACTCCTATATTTTTACCATCCCCTCCTAATACTGTGACATTAGTCAAGCCTTCATATGCGGTATGAAGACCTCTTGTATTTCCAAGACCATTTATTTTATCTGCGATATTCTGTCTCCCATTATCGTAGACATAGATTTCTGTAGTTGGGAGGTCTACCGCATAGAATAATAGAGCAGGCAGTAGCAGGTCTACTCTATTAAAAGTAGGTATGCAGATACAATATTTATTTGGTTCGTATGTTATTTTTGTTCGCTTCATTTTTTGTTTTTCTTTTGCTCTTCTATCCACTCCTTTCTTATATTTTCAGTGCTTTCTCTTTGTTTAAACCGCTTGCTTGATTTTATAGCGCAAAGCTCCTTGTAGTATTTCCAGTTTTCCCAAAACGAAGCCGATAATATCTCTTCTCTAGCTTTAGAATCTGACATGGCGCAGCATAAAATATAGTTTAAGTAAACCCGCGCCATAAACTATCGGAGCAAGCCAACTAGCCCTATATACCAACTTATCAAGCCTGTTCTGAATCTTCACAAAAAGTATCTGAATTACATACTCAATATGGTTGCCTTCAAAGAATAGCTTCAGAAAATAATATAGCGCAAAGAGCATCACATACGCGAATGCTACAGGGAAAATAAGTATGTTTTTTATGGTTCGGAACATTTTTTTCTTTTTAATCCTCATTTTTTTCTTTCCCTATTAATTCACAAAATATAAGGGACGCTACACATCCGAAAAATACAAACCAATAAACATTCTCCGAAGTCCAATTAGACCCAAGAATATGACCTGCAAATAAAGCAATAGCTAAATAAACAAGTAGAAACGACAAAATTATTGTTAATATATAATTCATAAAGCAGAACGCGGAATAGTTAATTCGCGCGTTCTTTCTTAAAAGCAAATACTGTGCCAAAATTAAACCCGTTTGTAGGTTTTTTCTATTGCAAAAGTTGCGTTAGCTTCTGGTTTCAGATGCGGCAATAAATTTGATGACAGATAATTTTCCGCTTCTTGCTCACTTTGGAAGGTAAATTTAGTCTCTTCTAATTTTAAGTTGTTAAACAAGCTATTGAAATTGCTATTATCAATTTTCATGTAAACGGCTGTAGCAGGGAAGAAGGGACGCTCAGATTCTTTGAGCCTGATGTGGCATATAATGCCTAGATTCTTGTTATCAGATGTTACATTGTATACAGACTTAGGTGGCTCTGTAGTAGAAAGCGGGTTTGTCTGTAGCGACCTCCATTTATTGATTGTGAAGGATGCCTCGTTCACTAGCTTATCATTACACTTTGGATTTGGTTTAAAGTTACCCATCCATATTGTATACAAAGCTCGCTCTACTAGATGTGCCTCTCCTGCTAACTGGTGATGAGAAATGATGAACTTTAAGTTCTGATAAAATATTTTGCTGTACTTTAAAATGTTGTTTTTCGGCACTACATAGTTGCCACCCGGAGCGAATGTTATATAGTTAGGTATGAGTGGATTCTCAAAAATAAATTTAAGCAGTTCATTGTAAGACGCAATATATTTTGTAGGGTGCGTTTGAGGCGGCGGTGTCCCTACTCCGTTATTTATTTCACTCCATGCCCCTTCGCAAGAGAACATGCATGTCGGCAATTGCGGGGTATGCTTATAAGTATGGTCAAACAAAGGAGTAAAGAACTGATTATCCTTTAGTTCTTCGAACCTTTGTCTCGTCATGTGCCTTGGGAACATGTTTCCTTTGCAAAATGTTGTATAGTCTGGAAGGCTATCGTAATTGTCAATAATGAACGTGAAAAAATTACCTAAGTTGTACCCTACGTTTTCAGACTTTATTACGTTCAACGCACTGCGGTCTACTTCGTCATCGCTATTGTCATAAATAACATACTTATTTTCGTAGTCGTTCACCCAACTCACATCATTATTGTAGTTGGATATAACCAAAAAATTAGGCTCTTTTTTAGACAGCTTAATTTGTGGTTCATGATACACGGGCAGACCCACCACTAGTGGTTCGTCTTTTGTATCAGCAGGTGTAATCGGCGATACTTCTTTTGCCCCTACAATATCAGATACCGTAAGTAATTCTTTTTTCTCTTCTTGTGGTTGTGGTTGTGTATTTATTGAGTTTTCCATTTTGGGTGTGTTTTTAATCATGTGTTTGTAAGTGGAAAGATTGTCGCGAAGGTACTTAGGAAAAGTCAAGTCTATGTCAACTAATGTTAGCTTGCTCCTGAAGAACGGGTCAATGCCTTCATCCATATTCTTCGCTATGTTATCCTTGTGGTGGTCTGTGTTCATGTCAACGGCGGAGTAGCTTTCTATTTTGTGCTTCACTTTATCCGCACCTCCTTGAAAACTAAAGTGCCATCCCCCATTAGGTATCGGGGTATTTGTCTGCTTCCTGAGTTCGTTGTAAGAGTAGTTTTTTAGCTTCCCGTAAGTACCCATGCGTGAGCCGAACCAATCGGTTTCCTTCAGCATGTTCAGATAGTAGTAATAACTATTTTGTTGAAAGGAGTAAAACTTTTCAGGGTCAAAGAAAGTGCTTAGTTTTTTTAGTGCTTCGGGGTTGGGTATTTCATCACAGTCTGAGGATATGATAATATCATCGTCATTGCAATTCAGTAAGCCGCGTCTGATACTTTCTTTCTGCCAAAAATCGCGCCCATAATGGGGTTCTGTTTCTTTATTGAATAGAGTAGTCGATTTTATGAAGCCCCATGCTTTGGATACTTCATAATTCATTTCATTAATTGGACATCCCTCATCGAATTTATCAGGCACATCGTTAACTTTGATATGGATTATCTTAGGCAGGAACTTGGCAAACCTCTCTTTGTTTTCTTCAAAATAAAAAGGCTTCAGTTGACCTGTATGTGTTACTGAGGCTTCTGATAAGACAAAAAAATCCACGACAGGGTCAAGGATATTAAGTCTCAATTCGAGCAAATCCAATTCATTGAAAAATGAAAAGCAATCATAAATCTTTGGCATTTGTATTTATACTTTTATGTTGTGTTGTGTGTAGTTTTCAATCATTTCATTATAACAGGTTTCGTAGTCCGACAAATTCCCTTCCCTATCCATGTAGGTAAAGTGCCTAGATATTAATGAAGTACCCCATACAAATTTCGAATAGTTGTGCGCCGCCCAATACTTAGGAGCTATAACTTGTTTTACTTTACTATTCAGCCATGCCGCCCACCAAGAGAATGAAGAGTTTGAGATTATGAGCCACCTAGCCTGATTGACAGTATAGAAATCAAATCCAATGTCTTCATGTATTATCGGCATCTCAAATGGCATAAACTTCTCCGCCCATTCCACATCATCTGTAATGCACACAAACTTCATTTTAGGGTTGTTTGCGAGCATGTGATTAACAGCGTCACGGTAATACTCTTTCCTGCATAGAACGTGAGGTATGCCCCTGTATTCTCCGCCCCTGAAGTTTATAACGCACATGTCATTGTCCAGCACTATTCCTTTTTCTTGTAGCATCAATTCGTACTGCTCCGCGAACTCAGGCTTTATCTTGAACCAATTTTTCACATCTTCTCTACGGTCAATTAAAAAGTCTTCGTTTTGCAGTAATGCTCCTTTAGCTCCTTTATGGCCTATGATTATAGTGTTGTCCTCTATCTCAAAAACTCGCCTGTCCATTAGACTTATATTCACCGTTTGCCCCTCATGGTCGGTATGCACCCACTCTTCCTCAAACGTGTTTTGTATCCCTTCTATTGGCTGCTTACCAAAGTCCACATCCATGAAGTACATTTGGTTTGCTCCATTATGATAATCATGTGATGCAGAACTTATACCCCATTCATAGCCTTTATTTTCGGCTATGATTCTACACACGGCTACTTGCCAAAGCCAATTACCAATATTGCCCGTCCTATTTGTGGTTATCATCCCTACTTTAATTTCGATAAAGTGCCTTGACCATAAAATTTTCCCGCCTTGTAAATTACATAAAATGGAGCAACTAATCTACCTGCTATTATGTGATTGCAAATCTTCACGCCGTTTACTTCAGGATTGGAACTTTGAAAATCGTCAAACAATAACACCGCATCTCCTATTGCCTCAGTTAGTGGCTCGTGAAAATAGTTACAACATTCGTTTCTGTTTCCTCCGAATTGGAATCCTTTACTCATCAAATATCGTACTACTTTCCAAGTAGGGTCACTAACATAAATCGGTACAAAATCATCGTCGTAAACTTCTCCTACTATTGGGTTCCCAATATCGCCTAACTAGAAAATCATTCGTCTCCGTTGATGCGTGTAGCCCGTTACCCCATTGGCTTACATACTCATCCTTCTTAAAAGAGCTAAAGTTAAAATCCTTTATTTCGCGCTGCGTGTGGTGATATACGGTTACAATATTGTTGCTCATACAGGTATAGCTACGTTATTTGTAATGACATAATGAGAACGACATTCAAAATTCCAATTGCCTACTGACGGAGTAAAACTTACTTTACCATTTTCCTCAATCATATCCCACCCGTATTGCCACTCTCCATGATTTATTGGCATCACCGTTTCACCACCACATCCACACAAGCAACGATGAATAGCTACGTTGTATTTTCTGCTTATATAAATTTTCTTATCTTCAAACGTAGAGTAATCACACATTTCATCTTCAACAAAGACAGGCACTATTTCAATTGGTTGCATTTTTAAAAAGGTGTTTATTTTGAGCCAAGAAAAAACGGCATTGTTAATTTAGTTTAGTATTCCATTTATTAAATAGTAAAAGTAGTGATAAATGAACCATTTCGATTGATTTTGAATAGCATTTTGTTTTTCTTCTAAATCTTGCTAAAAAGTGACGTATTATACTATTATAACCTTCAACTGTGTATGTTTCAGCCTTTGTTTGAACGTGTTTTTCTGGCGGAATTTCAATCTCGTAAGGTCGCCAAAAGTCCGTCATTACTACGTTTGCGCAGGTTTGCTTGATTTTTTGCCATATTCTTTTGCAAGTTTTTGCCGACCTGTCGCCGATTTCAAAACTGATAAACTTTTTTGCCGTTCTGTTGACCGCAGTCCACACCCAAACGTAGTTTTTTTTTGACCAACATAGGTATGAATTTCATCCATTTCAACAACCTCATCAGGCTCTATTTTTTCGTCTTGAGCGTCCAATTTTCGACCCTCTTTTTGAACAATATTGTATGCAGAAACGTGGCTTATATTTAATAAACGGCCTATCGAACGGAAGCCTAAACCCTCCAAATACATCTTCAAAACCATGATTTTAACCTCACTACATATATGCTTAAATTTACCTTTAGGGCAGAACGAATATTTGCATTTCCAACAGATATATTTCCGTAGATTTGCACTATTCCACCCATTTTTGGCACACTTTTTGTTGTTACATTTGGGGCAAACCATAAAGAAGATTTTTCACAAAATTACAATCATTAAATTAATTTAACAATACCGAAAAAACTACCACCATCAATCATTTTCTTTAGACCATTTTCCAAAGTTATCAAATCTCGACCAAGTAATTTCAGCATTTTTGAATTATCAGGGCAACGTCTTAACATGTCCCCTTCTTTCAATGGCGGCAAATGTACAATCTTGGATTTAGACTCCATTATCTTAATAATCAACTCAGCGAGGTCTAGTATTGTTATCTCATCATTACCACCTATGTTTACAACATCGTTTGTGAACGCCTTCCTTTCAAAAGCATAGACACAGGCTTCTACATTGTCATCTACATGGCAAAATGTTCTCGTCTGCGAGCCGTCACCAAAAATAGTAATGTCTTGATTATCTAGTGCTGCTCTTATGAATTTACTGATTACAAAATCTGCGCTTTGTCTTGAACCATAAGTATTAAAAAACCTGAAAATGGTATAGTTAAGCCCATGCTCCTTCTGGTATGATTTCAAAAATGCCTCGCCAACATTTTTTACTATCGCATAAGGTAATCGTGAGTTAAGAGGAGTGTTTGCCTCATCTTGAGGATAGTGAATGGACTCCCCGTACACTTCTGAAGAAGAAGAAAAGTAGATATGCTTAACACCAGTATTTTTACATAGTGAAAGAACATTCTCAAAACCTTTTATGTCATTCAAAACTGCAACAGGGCTGTCTTGAGTCCTTTTCACACCTACTACGGCGTTATACATAAAAACATAATCAAACTTATTCGACAAAAACACTGCCGAAATATCATCGTAGTTATTTACGTCGCATTTTATAAACTTGTGCTTAGAAGAAACGTTTGACAGCTTACCAGTAGATAGATTGTCAATTATAGTCACTTCATAAATAGGATTGAATTCTACTAACCTATCGGCTAAACAGCTACCTATAAACCCTGCGCCGCCCAAAATAGCTACCTTAATCTTATCCATCTATTCCATTACTTTAAAAGTGAGTTTGTCTGCATTGTTTTTGCGAATTCCAAATATGTTCCCGCCATTACCGCTTGGGCTAACCACCTCATCTATGTAGTATATCAATCCTTCATTTAACTTAATTAAAGAGCGATTGAAGGTGTAAGGTAAATTACATTTGTATTGTGGTTCGCAATTATTCTCTAATTCCTCTGCCGCTTTTAGCAAAACAGGTTCCATCATCCAATACCAATCAAAATTATCAAGAAGGTCAACATATTGCTTCACACCACCTGAGTATTCCACCTGTATATACCTTACCCTGTTTTGTTCTTTTATCATCCTTATCCCGCCCAAAATTACGGAATAGTCCAATGCCTCGACATCAATTTTTAAGAAATCAATCCCCTCAATTCCATTTTCAAAACAGTAGTCGTCAAGTCTTTTTAGCGAGTATCTTTCTCCACTATCAACTGAGTCTACGCACCAATGTTGCTGAAATGATTCTACATTCTTATAGTAAACACAATCATCTTTATTTTCATCAGAAAGACCGAACTCATTAACTATGATAAAGTGCTTTTCTTCGATAGTCGCCATCTTTCTTTTTAACGAGGCTATTGAGTCTACATTTGGTTCAAATAGGTGGTACGTACAGTTAGGGTGTATGGAGTAGTAATCAAGGTCATCCCTGCTGCCTACATCAAAGACTGTTTTGAAGTCTGCGCACATGCGCTTGTATATCTCTAATTCCTCTGTTTTTTGCATTGCTATTGTGTTTAAAATAGTCCCGCCTGAGTTACTTTGTTTTTCTCCTTATCAATATTTTCTTCCCGCTCCTTAATTGCAAAATTAATCCTCTTTTCTGCTGTTTTGAATGAATGTTCTTCCATTTCTATTCCTATAAAATCATAGCCTGCCTGTACTGCTGCTATACCCGTAGAGCCGCTTCCCATGAATGGGTCGAGAATACCCCCCCCCATAGGTGTAATTAATTTAATAAGATACTCCATTAATTTTATGGGTTTTACAGTAGGGTGTATATTACGCTCTCCTTCAGGTAGCCCGTAGTTTCGCTCTGAGCGTGATGCCTTGGCTGTATAAAAAAAGCGTGAAGCATACCCTTCGCTTGATTCGTGTAGCTGCTTGGTAGAGCCTGTTGGTTGGCCTAATGAGAACCCTGTATTCTTATAAACATACGGTTTCTTCATTGCTCCACTCTTTCTGATTCCACTCTGCTCATTCAAGATGCGAATTGGACAATCTTCTACGCAGTTGTATTCTTCAACTTCTTCCATGCCGTTTTCGTCAGCGTGTATGTTCCCTTCGTCCTGTAGTTGTTTTAAACCTAGTTCTATTGTGCCGCCATTTTCAGGTAACTTATGGCTATGGTGTCCGTCTGATTTTACTTTCTTAGTGCCGATACATTCGCAGTCATCGCTATGCTGCAATATTACGTTTGTGGGGAAGCGGCCTTTATTATAATCTTCTTTGGGCTTCTCTGTACCGTACTTGCCAAATATGTCTGAATCAACATTACGCCCATTATATCGCGCACCTGATTCCCCAATACGGCAAGCATCTATATTTATACCCCCAACTCCGTTGGCTAAGACATTTTCGGCAATAGTCATTCCTTGCTGTAATGGCTTCCTAGCTAGGACTATTGGTTCATTAGCGGGCTTTAATTGAGTTGACCAACCATCCCATTGCTTCGCTTCATCAGTTGTGTATTTAACCTTGGATGTGCGCTGTCCTTCTTTTTGATAATCATTTGGTCTATCGCCTTGTTCTAGGTGCATAGTCGAGTACCCCATACCTCTGTCTTCTTTTTCTCCATCTAATTTTTGCCACTCGTTCCAAGATGAAGACCCCGTAGTCAACTTACCTTCTATTCCGTTTGCTATATTATACCCTTTCGGGAATCCTACTCCGTGCAAGAATTGCAAACAATCCCTTATCTCAAATCCCGCAATACGCATCGCTAATACACCGACATCATATGTTCTAGTGCCAAAGAAACAAAGTACGTGACCTCCATGCTTTAACACTCTGAATGCTTCTTTCCAAAATATAGGTTGAGGGACAAATGCATCCCACGTCTTCCCCATAAAGCCGCCCTTATTTGAAACTTCATGATAACCCTTCTCTATCCAATCTTGCAGCAACTTCAATGCATCAGGTTCCGCCCCTAGACCATAGGGCGCATCCGTACATATTGCATCAATGGAGTTATCGGGGAATGTCTTTAGAACTTCTATGTTGTCTCCTAAGTGTAGCTGCATGTCTAAAATAATTTCGTTTGTATCTTCGCCTGTTTAACCCTATCTTCTGCTAAGTCAAAGTAAGTTTTATCCTTTTCAAATCCTATGTAATTTCGGCCTGTGTTTATGCAAGCAATAGCCGTAGTACCACTACCCATACAGTTATCCAAAATTACCCCCCCCCATACATAGTAGAAGATTCTATAAGATACTCAAAAAGTTTAACGGGCTTCTGAGTTGGATGTATTTTGTTTTGCCCTATAGGGAATTTCCAAATTGGTTTTTCGCAATGCCTATTAAAAGTAGCATTTGGTTTTCTGCCTATTACGCAGAATTCAGAACCGCTCAACCACACTTTATCTCCATTCATAGGGGATGGGTTTGTTTTCTCCCACTGTCCTAACCTTGTGGAAAAGCCATATGATTTCAGTGTAGTAGTCAAGTATGATATTTGCTCTATTCCGCAAAAAAGATAAACCGTCCCTTTACATACCCTATCATATTGACGGCATAATTCGGATAAATCTATGTCGCAATTATCCGCAATCCCTTTATCTAAATTTCTAAGCCCACTACTCTTCCTATTCACTTCTCCATACGGCAAATCGCACAATACCATGTCAATTGATTTGTCATCAATCTTACCCATTCCAGCGAGACAATCTTCATTGTATATTTTATTCAGTTCAAGCATTTAAAGGTGTTTATTTTAGTTGCTCTTGTACACCGCCATCAACCTCTAGCATATCATGCCATTGCGTACCCGCTAATTCATGAGTACAATCACTAAAAAATTTTAGCCTGCCTTTGGTCATCCAAGAATGGCAGATGTTAGTTTTTATGGTTTCTTTAATCGGATGCCCTTCTCTATCTCTATCGTATGTCACGAACTCGGTTCGTATAGATGGTTCTAAACTTGGGCTTTCTGCATCTCCATTCCAATTCCATCCGTTAGGCTCTGCTTCTGACTTTACCGTAAAATGGTGAGCCTTATTGCAAGCAGGGCACATGAAGTGCATTATGCTTGTATTATCGGGATATGATTGAATTATTTTCGGCATTTTAAAATCAAGGCATTACTATCTGCATAACAATTATTTACAGCAAAAATCATTCCACTTTATAAATTTCAAAAATGCGTGGTACTTCTATAACATCAAGTAGGTTCCCCCCCGCCCACATACAAGGAGAAGGGAAAGACCAAGCGTCGTAATAGGAACCCACTCTTTCAATTAATTCATCCGTAAAGAATTGTCTTGATGAGTGAGACCGTAATTTACCACGAATATTTTTACGAACAAATGACATGTGGTGCATCTCACATTCATTTCGAGAGAAAATATAAACCTTTTTATTCGCATTCGAGGTTCCGCGTGTTGGGTCTATCGAGACAGGCGTGTGCTGCATAAACACATACTTAGTATCAGGAGTTATTCTTTCAAGAGTGGATACATATTCAGGTTCAGGTTTAGCTAATCTGTATATGGAATCTTTATAATATTGTAAGTGTTGACAGAATCCAGTATCAAAGTACCCATCTTCCATAACGTCTTTCATGTACCTGAATTGCTCGTCTGTATAGAACTCGTCACAATCGATGGAAATATGGAAATCACACCCATTAGCGCGGCAAAGCTCTAGCCCTATGTTTCTTTTCTGAGTTTCTTTTATTGAGGCGTGATTGCCTTGCATGTCACTTAGGTCTGGCTCAAATAAAACTAGCTCGTCTATCAGACCTTTCGATTTTAGGTCATTTAGTAGCGGGACAAGACCTTCATTACAGGGTATGCCGTGATTAGAAACAGTTTGATACACCACAGAGATGTAGTCAACATTTTTACGGATTGATTTGATAGAGTATTCCAGTAGTTCTTCCGAATCGAAAAGTGAATAGCTTGCTCCTAATTTCATTGTGCGTGCTGTTGCGTTTTAATTAAAACCAAGTACATTTTTTATTTCCTAAATCTCCAACTACTATCTTCATCGGGAACAGATGAGAGATGTCACAATTGTATGCGTGCGAAAGCATTATCAGGCTAACCGCTCTATGATTTCCTTCGAGTATAGATACCTCGTTCTTTTTGTTTTTCAGAAATATCATCTTACCATTCATTGCTTTTTTAAAGTCCTTGGCAGAAATGGTAGTCTTATCCATCGTATCTGTGTGTATGATAGTCTCGATGATTTGTGATATTTTGGGGACATGCTGTCCGTCACATATGCCTGTTTCTATGAGTGCTGTAATGTCGGATATTTTTCTTTTATCTCCAAACACATTATGCCAACTGCCCTCGTTAATAATTCTCGCATTTAGTAAATCATCCATCGTCATCCCCGCCAAGTACCATCGCATAGTTTTAGGCAGATGTGCTAAGAACCCACCGCGCTCAATTTTCAAAAGTATATACCTGAGATAATTCCTTTCATGCCTGTTGTAATCATTCAGATTAACCAAAACGCGCTCCAATTCTTTATGCACATGCCTGTAGGTGGGTTTATAAAATTCCCCACGCAGAAACTCCGCTTCGAATTGAGCCGTGGATATTTCTTTCAGGATTTTCATTTTAAAACTGATATTTTATTTGTACTGAAAAGAAAAAAAAAGACAACCCGAATTCCCAATGGGCGTTGTTATTGCTGAAGTAAAAAAGTAAAATGCAGATGTTTGCGAACCATTGTTTGTGCGTTCTATTATTCGTGACGTTCCAATGAAATAAGGTTCTTGGGCTACCTTTCCTTACTTGCAAGGCGAGCCAATTCCAACTCTTCGCTCCTTGGTAAATTGCTAATCCTCTTCCCATGTTAAGTTATATCTTTTCTTGTTCTGTTTCAGGGAATACATTGCAAACGTTGCAGGATTTTAAATAGTACCTATTCCACCAAAGCCTTCTAATAAAATGGGTATAGTTATAAAAAGCTCGTCTATTATTATGACAAACCTGACACGAATCTATTTTTGGGGCATCCGAGTTACACTCAGGACATAGCTTCCAAAACATTCTCCACTTCCCAACTATATATTTAAACGGATTTATACGCAATCCTAATGGTATAGCTGGTATATTCCCATCAGCGGTTCTTTCAAACGTTTGGCAAACTATATCCATAATCAATTATCTTTTGAAGGCGAAGAATAAGATTGATAAATGTAGAAATGAAATCCCGTCTCTTCGGTGTACCTCTCTATCAGCGTGTCTCCGAAAATCTCTCTTATCTTAGGCATAGCATCTTCATGTTGCTTTTCGGATATTGATGGGTATAGTTTCAATTCATACTTAATGTGCTTATTCTCCATTGTTACTGCGATAACAGCCTTTGGGAATAACTTCCTTAGTTGTGTTTTGTATAATGTTATGTTCATTGTGGTGTGTGTTTATCTAAATTCATAAAGACCATCGTTATCAACAATGGTTGTGCTTATTGGAAAGTCCTCTTTGTTTATCCTCTCAATGTCGTCAATCAATTTCTTGCCTGACGTAAATACAACTCGTTTCTCATCATTTAGAATGATATGCATGAAGAGGCAATCGCCCTTGCCTTCATATTTTGAAGGCTTAATGTAGTAATCGAGTATTGCTATCTGCTTCCCAAATAATTTCTTAACACTTATTTTTTCTCCTGTAAAATACTTCTTATCAGTTTTAGGCAGATTGAGTTCTGCAAATGTTTTCACGAATAGTTTCTTGTATAGGTTATAACTGTTGCAGTGCTTAATCCAGCCCTTGTAAGAAGCGACAGACTGCTTGTTGTCGCCTCCTCTTGTCATCATACGGGCAAAGTCCTTCTTTATTCTTTTGCGCAGTAAAACGTGCGTGTGCCTGAAAACGTAACCAACAAAATCAATACCTCGAATCTGAACAGGAAAGACCTGATAATTTTCTTTTATCGTTAGCTTTAATTCTGTTAGAAAGTAATGACGGATGTCCGCTAGTAATCCATGCAGGTATTTTTTGTCACTGTGTAAAATTACTATATCATCGGCATATCTGAAATAATATCTGACACCTTTTTGTTCCTTAATCCAATGGTCAAAATAATTCAGATAAAAATTAGCAAGGTATTGGCTCAAGTAGTTCCCAATCGGTAATCCCTCCGCACTATCAATTATCTCATAAAGAAGTTGCAACAGTTCTGAGTCCTTAAACTTTCTTCGCAGCAATGCCTTGAGAACATCATGGTCAACGCTTGGATAAAATTTCTTGATGTCAAACTTCAGGCAATATGTTGTTCCTGTAACGTCCTTCAAAGCCCTGCGCAAATCCTTAGCCGCGCCGTGTATGCCTCTTCCCTTTATACAGTTGAATGTATCGGCAGTAAACATTGGAACAAAAATAGGCTCCAACACATTCATTACTGCATGATGCAAAATCCTGTCAGGATAGTATGGCAACCGAAATATCACCCGCTCCTTTGGCTCGTAAATTTTAAACGTTACGTAATCTGATGTTCTGTAAGTTTTCTCAACAAGCATACGATGAAGAGCAAGAATATTACTATCCCTGCTCTCATCATGTTCCATTATGCTCCTTTTATTTTTCTTTCCTTTTCTCGCTTTCTCATCGGCTAATTTCAAGTTTTCTATGCTACATATTTCAGCATATAGGTTGCCAATTCTTTTCATTAAAACAAGACAGCTTGTGCATTACAGGTCGCCTTCACTTTCGTTACCAACGCCCTCTTTGATAGTTTTTGTTTTTCACCATGTTGGTGAGGTCTGTGCTATTACTATTTTATTTGCCATTCAGGGAGCGACATTCGTGTTGTCGTTGTCGTAGTTGACATCGTTGAGCGAAAGACCGCGCCTCGAAAACGTGCCGCCACTTATAGCACACAACCTTACTTATTATAAGCTCCTAAATAATACTCTTCGTACAATTTCAGGAAAAATTTGGCGGCGTGCGCCGCCCTCTCTCTGCTCTCAAATAACAAGCAGGGAGCGACAGTCGCGATGCCGCCGCTGCCGAAGAAGACAACGACGAGCGAAAGACCGCGCCCCGAAAACGCCGAATTTTTATTTGAGATTATCTCCCACCAATTGTACCAGCGCGGTGTATTTGTATCGCAAAGATTTGGACTCCATCCGCCATTGACGGTCTTGATTGCCAATTCCAATTTGAACTCAGCCATCTTATGTTTTACATAGTCGGCTCGTTGCGCAAGTGGTAATTTATTCGCTATCTTATCATACAGCGATTGTATTGTGACCAAATCTTCTTCGGTCATCCCTTGCGCTTTCAATACAGCGGGGAACGTTTTGATTTTCTTGTAATCCATTTCTAGTGTGTTTTTATTTGTTGTTCCTGTAGTATGTATCATATGTTTTGGTAAATTGACTTACTGCATACCTAACCATTTCTTCACTGACCATGCACAAGCAGGGAGCGACATCCGTGCGGGCGTAGCCGCAGAAGACAACGTAGAGCGAAAGACCGCGCCCCGAAAATGAGAAATAAGGATAGTATTTACGCTGATTAGAATTCGTGAAATCAAGGACAACACCGTCATTAAGAGCTTGTGCGATGAACTTCATTTCTTTGTAAGCTATCTCATCTTCAGTAAGGAATCTAGTGCGTTCCTGTGAGAACTCAACATCATAGTATTTACCGCACGCTGCTACACAGTCTCGTATAGTTTTTATTCGGTGAGTGATTTTTACTGAAAGATTCTCTTGCCCAAACAATTCGGCTAGTGCAGCTTTAACTTCAGGAGTAGCTTTATTATAAGCTGCCTGAGCTTTAGATGCATATATTTTTAATTCTTTATCTGCCATAAAATACGTTTTAATTTTCGTACATTTTAAACAAAGCAATAAGCGTGCCAAATATTTCAAAATGATGGGTATTTAGCATTCAATCCATGCCATTTATGAAAGCAGAAAGGCTCTATCCCTTCTTCTTGAACATACTCTCTTGAAAAATATTTTGCTATTTCAGGGGGCGCAAAAACACAACCTGCCTCTTCATACTTATGCCTCATGTTCACAACAATGTACCCATCTTCGTTCCAGTATCCATGAAAAGGTTGCCAAGGTAAATTCAGGTCATTAGCCACACTCAAAAGTTTTTTACTTCTAAGGCTTACTGAGTTACCTACGTTTTGCACTACTCCGTTAACATCTCTGTAAGAGAAGTCATCGGTTGGCGGCGGGAATAAAGCCCCTATGTAGTCGTAATTTAGCCACTCTAAATCGAACGCTTCAGGCGTTACAATATAACCATCCGTATGTATTAGAATACAATGTGTAGTATGAACATACAATCTTAACTCATAGACCGCCTTTCGAGACCATACATCTACGCTTTGACACTTATCGGTATACTCGTACCTGAAATTAGCAGGGAAGTTATCAGGCTTAAGGTGTGACACTAATACTACGTCACCAAAGTCTATACCACGACAGGAATACTCCAACGCCTTGACAGCCTTAGAAGGGTCTACAGTGTCCATGCATATCAATGTTACCGAGTCTAATTTTAACCGTTCGCTCATTATACTTCATTTATTTCTTGTATTTCACAATTGCTATTAACCTTAACTATAAATTGCTTATCTCCATCATAAGTAACCCCGATATAATGTGGAGACAAATGTTGACAAACAAGCTTTTCATACTCTATGGAATGTAACCCTAGATGTTTGGGATTGTCGGCAAAGAATCTTCTTAACCCTTTAGTCGTAGCCGTTATCATTTGGTGTGCTGCTGTTTTAAATGTTCGTGTTCGTTTTTCTTTTCCTCGTCAGTAAGCGTTGCTGTTAGTTGGTGCGCTCCTGTTCGTATTGCTACAAGTACGTCAGGAACAAAAGCAGGTAGGCCATACTTCTTATACATTTCAAAATACCAGTGGCAGTCCATAAGCCACTGATACGAATTACTGAACGGTATATTCTCTTTCTCGTTTCGGAACCAAACTACTGAAGGGGAGCCAATTGAATTATTCCCTTCAATGAGTAGCTCAGGATTATTCAGAGACGGTTGATGCTCACTATAAAAGTTATTCCCATCATAGTGCTGGCACGCACTAACAAACCATGCTGCTTCAGGATTCTTATCTATGGCTGCAATCATTTTTTCTATGGCATCCTCACAATATAGGAAGTCGTCTAAGAAAAGTATTTTAATGTAGTCCCCTTCACAGTTCTGTATGGCTAAATTAAGGTTACTTGACGGGTTGTCTCTTGCATACGTTTTCCGTATGTAGGTAATCGGCAAGACTTCTGCCCATTTCTTTGCTACGTTTTCAATGTCATCGTTGATGGAATGGTCAGAAATTACAACATCTACTTTATCGACGCTGGTTTGTCGGCTAATCATGTGGAGAGTGTGCGCTAGGTACTCTGCTCCTTTGCCGTGCATTTCGTATGTCGGTATGCAAATAGATATGCGCATGTTTATTTTTTTGATTTATAAAATCCTTTATTCAAATTGTGGCAAGCTAGCACTACGTCTTCGTAACTCCCTTTGTAACGTACAGAGTTATCTTGGGTGTCTATCACCATATACCTATTGTTCTTAAAATCCTTTTGATAGCGTCTGTCATTTATCGCGGGCATTTCAACCTTCTCTGTGATTATCTCTATCATCGTGCTTTTTGTTTACTGCATGTATCGCAAAATATTTCTTTCTGCGGTTCGTCTTTCCTTATTAGCCATTCGAGCCAACTAACAGGAATAGCAGAAGAACTTCCGCAAATTTTACACCTCTATATCTCTAAGGGTTTTATGTTTTTAAAGCCCAATGTGTATGTCATGATTAATCAATTTTCGGGAACGGCATTCTGTCTCCGTGCTTGTCAAAATGTACAGGCTCTTTGTTGGAAAACACTGCCACTATCTTTTTATTAAAAACAACAAAACATCCTCCGTCTTCATCATCGTTATAGCCATAGTAGATGCCATCAGGTACATCCTTTATTTCATCACCTAGCTTGTACTCATTCAAGTAACATTCTCCTGCCTTGAATTGAATTTGGATTTCGTTTAGTTGTTTATCCGTATGATAAACTGTGTCGTACATCCCCATTTTATATGTCTAAATTTTCATGAATATTATCGCTATAATCGGTATGCCTGTTCTCAATATCTGAGAAAGAAGCTCTTTGCTGTGTGATGTTTGGGAAGAATGAATAAGTCGGATATTTTCTTTGCAACTCCCATGAGTAATACAAATCTATTGGGTTGTCCATACTATTCAATCTGCTTTCTAAATCATTTATAATCACATCAAAAATCTTTCCATAAATTATCATTGAGTGGGTCGTGAATACTTCAGTGTTTTTTACTATTCTTTCAGAAACGCGAATCGGACGCTGTATGTGGTGTCCTCCAAAATAAACAAGGGTTGCGTCTGTTGGAATTTCTTTCATGAAGGCATCAAACTCTAGTACACTTGGTAAGAACTCACAATCATCTTCGAGTAGTAGCACTGACTTCATCCCCTGCTCCTTTGCGTACTTTATTATTTTTAGATGCGTATAGAAAAGTCCGAGCGCACCCAATGAAATAGACCTGTGCGGAGATAATGTCTGACCATCTACTGCTTCGACCCTCTCTACTCCATGCAAGTTCCATTTTTGTAGTTCTGCTTCTGCTTCCTGTAATCTATCGGAACGTCTTTGAAGATTAATAAGAAACGCAGCATCGAAATATTTTCGAAAATCAATCATGAAAAATCTTCTTATTTTGATTTAACAGGATGTAAGTAAACAATAAAACTTGCGCTCTTAATTATTTTATACACCATCAATTTCCCCTCTTTAGAAAAATCAATAGGCGTGGTGGATATTTTTATTCGCAGATTCGAATAAGGGTCGTCGAGCAGCATTATTGGCTGTGCAAATTTCTGTCCGCTCTCTTCATAATAAAACGTTGGATTGCAATACTCGAACTGCTTTGCCGAATATTTCCCTTCTCCGGCCTCTATCATTAGAGTAAAAGCACCTTCCTTTAACTTCGATAAAGCATCCTGAAACTTATCAAAACCAACCGCATCAATTGAAACCCCCTTTCTGTTTTCGATAGATATAATATCAACATCGAGAATCCTTTTCCCTGTTGTATTTGAGACTTTTAAAACAATTGGGTTTGTCATATGTGTTTTGTTGTGTGGTACTAATAAAAAGCTTCTGTTGGAAATCTTTTTTTTTCTTTTTAGGCTATTTTGAATAGCAGCCTCGGTAACTTGCTCGTTTCTTTTGCTTCGTTCTCTGCTCATCTTTTCGCCATAAGGGGTTTCTGTCCACCCAATTCCTGAACTGTGGACAACATGCTCTACGTCTCCATATATCTCCTCTTTCGTCCACCTGATTTTCTTTTTCATATTTGCACCCAATCTTTTAAGTAAAGGTCGCTAGTGTCATGGCCTACATCGGGCTTAAACCATTCCTTTGGAGCTACTACTTTTTCAGCGTGACTCAGGTAGGCAGACCACCACGAAAAGCTTGAATTTGCCATGATTATATTATCACCTGAAGATAGCAGGCACATGTCATCTAGCTCATCTGTGAATGGAGAATAAAAAATATTGTCTCCTTGGAAGTTTTCTTTTACCCATTTCATATCATCAGAGACAAACAAAAAATCACTGTCAGGGAACAGGCTCATTGCTTCCTTGTAGTATTCGGGAGTACATTGATGGTATACATGCTGGAACTTTGAAATATAGTCGCCTCTTCTGACATGAATAGTATTAATTTCTTTTGCTCTATCCTTACCTGCGGTTTCAAATGCCTTACCTATGTAGTCGGCAATCCTCAGTCTTGTCTCATAAGGGAACTTAAACAATGCCTTGATGTAATCCTTTTGGTCTTCAAAGTAACGTTCACTTTGGAAGTAGCCATTAAGTATTTGAGGCTCTATGAACGGTATTTCGTTGTATTTGAATTCCGGCTCTTCATATTGATGCCCCCAATTTTCAAAAGGGATAATAGCCGTTTTAAGGTTCTTCAGGATAGTATTCTTGTACTTAGCCGCTACACACCCTTGGTTGTCAATTTGGTGTGCGTCTAAATCGAATACTGCCTGAGTGTTTTTTCTTTTCGCTAAAGCTTCTGTAGCTGCGACCTGAAATAATATGTTGCCTATGCCCCCGCTGAGTTTTGCTGTAATCATTTGTGTGTGGTCTTTACTTTGCTGCTACGAAAAAACCATTCCCATGCGGGAAGTGTTTCCAATTTGATTTTACTTCTCCAAAGGTATAATTAAAGCTCTTTAGCTTGAAGCCCGCTTCTACAATTTTACCAATCCACCACTCTTCGTCCTTCTTAGTTATATGGGTGGTATCTATTTCATACTCACGCACCCTGAATAGGTCAGAATCACCTAATGGGACTACAATAAACAGCTTATCACAGTATTTATAAAACCACCTTAATGTCTTGGTTATTTCTTCTTCAGTCAAATGCTCAAGTACATCTTTTGCTATTATCAAGTCAAATGGGTAAAGAGAAACATCCTCTATATCTCCCTTGCACAAAATCATTTTCTCTTTTACTTGCGGCAAACAATTTGTTACTGCATACTCGCTGATGTCGATACCGCAAGCCTTTTTACCTAGCAAGGAAAGCGCATGAACAAGAAATCCTTTAGCCGCACCAAAGTCTAATACCGTTTCAAAATCTATTTTTTCAACAATAGATATTGCCTCACTTATTGTCCTTGTTGGTTGCCATGAAAAGTTTTCATAACCACTGATGGATTTTTGCCTTCCTCTTTCGTAATAGTCTTCGCTGTACCTATTATCCATTTATCCTTTCAGTTTAAAAATAGCCACTCTTTGAAATTGCTCAACCAACTCAATTATGTTGTTACTTTCGAATTCATCACAGGCTTGCTTTACGCCCGTCCAAACTCCGCATCCATAATCGTGAAAGATTAGAATCCCGCCCTTCTTTAATTTATAAATGTAGTTTTCAATATCACTTCGCACACCCTCGTAGGAATGGTCTGCATCAATTAGAATAACATCAAAGAATTCGTTTCTAAATTTGCTTACAACGTCACCTGTCTTTCCTTTTATATACCTGATTTTTTCTGAGGCTATAAACTCCTTACAGTTGTTGCAAAACTGTTGGAAAATATTATTCTTGTTTACAGCTTCATCTTTGAATACGTTCTTAGCATTCAGATATACTTCTTTCTGAACTACATCGTGGTTTAGATGCTCGTAAGAATCATCCCAAATATCAACACAGGTAACGCTTTTTGCAACTGAGGCCATTACATAGCTGCTTTGCCCGACTTCTGAGCCTAGTTCCAAAATTATTTTGTCACTACAAAAATCAATCAGGAATTCTAGTTCAGCTTTCTCCATTCCACCAAAGCCAAAACTCCATACATGTTCTACTAATTCTTGCTTGTTTATCACGCGAAATCGTTGTGTTGTGTTGGTGTCATAATATCATCTATTAATTCGTTCTGGATTGCGTACTTGCAAAAAGAGCAGGCATGAGTCCTTGTAGTTACACCTTTTTCATAAAAATCAATAATGCCGTCAATATCACATATCTTAAACTCGTCGTTTACATTGTAATGATTTTCGGGACTAAGCTCTGCACTTGGGCAAACGTACACATTACCATCGCTGTATATGCAAGGCTTAACCATGTGCATATAGCAATTATGATTTTTTCTAACCCCTTTGTAGTTGAAATCAGACAGGAAAGCGTACTTCAGGTCTCTTCCTGCTATAAGTTCTTTGATTGTTTCAATATCTTTAAGAACATCATCCGTGGGTTTTATTGCATTAAAAGCAATTCTTGTGGGTATTTTATTTGCCTCTACCCAATCCAACATTTTATAGAAATTTTCTGTGGTCTGAAAATTTTTTGACAGTTTTTTACCCTTGGCATCCGCCCATTGGCCTGTTATATTTGGATTATTAGAATTAGAAGTATTCCCATCCCACACATATGCTCCGCTAATTTCTATGTCTAATCCTTTAAATACAGATAGGTCATATTCGTACCCTTCATCAAATCCATATAGACCCAATCTTACCCACGAAAATTTATCCCATGTCTTGATTTTATTGAGCTTAGTCCCGTTTGTGCATACTCCGATTTTATAGCCTAATTTATGCGCATGGATAACCGCTTCATCAAAATTTGGGTGCAGTGTAGGCTCGCCCGAACCCGAAAACTCAACACCTGTAGCTCCTAAATACCTGAACGAATCGAGACCCTTTTTCATTTGGTCTAATGATAACCCGCCTTTTACAGCCCTGTTCGCAAAGCAACAAAAACTACAGGTAAGGTTACAAGGATAGTATGGCAATATATGAACCATCACGGGAGATGGCCTGCCACCCTTCTGTATTATCTCAAGCTTATCAAGATGCTTCAAAAGCTTCACGTGGTTGCTCGTATACGTCCTGCCTTGTACCTTTTCGTTATCTTCCATGATTCAGATTCTTTCTCTGTAAGTTCCTTTGAAGATATGCCACAAAGCCCGCTCCACGATATGCGCCTCTGTTCCTCCGTTTATTCCTATTGTTGTCGGAAAAACATCCATTAATTTCTTCCAAAAGCCCCTAGAATATTGTAAACACTGCTCTTTAGTCACTAAATATTGAGAGGCGGGAGTGAACCTTATCCAATCTAAACTCTCATAATTTTCAAACAAATAACTCATGAATGTTTCGAACGTAAATTTACAAGAAATTTCAATTCCGTCCTCAATTAATTTTTCGTTGTGGGCATTGATGTACCACCCGTTATTGATTTCCATGTATCCGCCATCTTCTGCTTTGTGATGCCAGTCTATGTCGGGTAAATGTTCGTAAGATTCTATGGCGGTAAAATCGGTATTCTTAATTAATGCCTTGAATTTTTCTTCGTTGCAATGGTCAAAAGGATTCCCTTGTAGAAAGCACATTAGCTCAGGTAGTCTTTCATAGTGGTTGTAGATAAAATAACAGATGTCATACTGATTCCCTCCAAAGTTTGGTCTATCGATTACATGCCAATAGAAACTTTGAAAGTTGTCTATATCATTATCTCCTTTGTTGTAGATGAGGTAGTTACTCAGGGTGTAATCCTTGAGCCAAGAAACATCTTCTTTGTAGCGACTAATTACGAAAAATGGCCTCATGATTTAGATTTATAGTTAAATTAACGTCTCATCAAATTTTATTTCCAAAATATTTGCCAAAATTGAACAGATGCGCAACTCCGTGAAGGCGTTATGTTTCACGATGTCAATCTGATTATTCAGGGAACGAAAAACACTATATCTATCTTGTGATTTCTCACACTCTGTATATTTATCAACAGGGGTAGATATGATTTCAGATTTTTTTAATGCCATCTCAGATAAAGTTTTTTTAAAACCCATCAAGTCACTATAATGATTATTATAAGTTTGTTTTATCACTTTCTCTGAGAGCATAATTACTGATTTTTATAGATTATCCATTGCCCAAAATACTTTTCAAGAAAATGCGGGGTACTCGTATATTCAATCAACTGCCTACAGATTAAATCTGCAACAGGCCACCACATTATTTCTTGACCTTCATTTTCACTATAAATAGGTTGCGCTGTTTGTTCCTTGGCGTTAATAACCTTAAAACCCATAAAATACATCTTCATTTACCCACTTTTAAATTGGTTGGTACAGCATAACGGAAAGTAATTCTTTCTGCGACTCAACACTCTCTTTTAATATCGAAAACTCACCTATATAAGGACTATTGATAGCCTTTTCATAATGGCTCTTTGCAAACTTAATAAGATGCACTAACCATCCGTCATCGTGTTTTGCGCTAATGGCTTCCATAGCACCATCCACATCTTCGCTCCATTCTCGCATAGGTATTCCGCAATTCAGAAGGTACATGAAAAAGATGTTTGGTTGCAACTCTATTAAATCTTCTTCATAGTCCTGTATGAAATCAACAATGTCTTCGAGGAGTTGCCTTACATGGAGTATGTAAATTACCTCATCTGGCAATGGATAGAAGTATCCTGCTAACTTAGCATATAAAAGCGAATCGCTTGACCGTCTCAAAATAAACTCTTCAATTTCACTAAAGGTGAAAGTATCCGAAGCTAATATACGCACTCTTACTTGTTTCTCGTACTCAAAATATGGAGCGACAATGCTCTCTTGAAATACCTTGAAATCAAAGACCTGCTCTGTTGATAGTGATGAATAAATGCCTGATAACTCTTCCTTCGCAATGACTTCATACTCCTTCTCCCCTGTTTCATGGAAGAAATCTAAAGCGACAATCCATCTGACCGCGAATTGAACCAAATTATAAATTCGCTGTAACTCACATTCCCTAACACGCGACTTGAGCATAGTTATAAAATAACGAGCGTTATAATACTCGGTAGCTTTATCGTAAACAATGTCTTTTTTAGATACTTTCATTTCTGTTTTCATTTTCATAAACAGGCTTCGGTTCGATAACCCAAAACAAAAACAAGTCAAACAACCAAGCTACCATAGCAACCAACCATTGAAAGCGAGTTGGATATTTACACTCAATCAAATAGTCAACCAACATCAGGAAGAGAGAAATTAACGTACCTATTGTAGCTACTTTGACTCTATTTTCCCACAAGTATTTTAGTAGCTTTGTTTGTCTCATTTCTCGGTTTTGTGTGATTTTTCATCTCTGCGCTGCAACCATAGTTTCATCTTTTCGTTCGCCTCCTCCCATTTTGCCCTCAAAAATCCGGGCGATTCAAACTCCATCTGAGGCACATAATACTTTGCTGCCTCCTCCTTTGGAATTCTTACGTTTATAGCGTAGTCTACACTAATCAAAACACGGTTCATAGCTATTTCACAGCACAATTTTACAGACTTATCGGTCACTCCTTGCTCCTTAAAAATTGTTGCGTAATCCATCTCTCTATGCTTTTTTATCAACTACATAATGGTAAGCCGTCATGAGTATATCGTAAGTCATATCCCCGTTTAAATAAAATGGTTTTGGATTTTGCTCTGATACATACTGCTCCCATTCTTCCATCATTACAGCCGGATATTCAGTGTTACCCCATTTCTTTTGAAATAAGGAAAGTAGCCAGCCGTGATTATGCCTACCTACAATGCCTAGAGCCACATGCCAGCATGACTGCCTTTTATGCGCTAAATCTAGGTAGTGGTACAAAGCACACTCAAAACATACACTCCTGTAGTAATCGTTAGAAACATTATTCTCCGGGTCAACATCAAATGCCGCTTTCATTCGGATTACCTCTTGAAACCATTCTGGCAATACAGGTTCGGTCATAGGCTCTCCTGTTGCCGTAGAGATTCCACCACCTTCCTGTGGAGGAGCGGTAAATATGTCCGCCTTTGACAAGTCAACCCATTTTAAGTAGTTTAGTGCGATGTCGAATGTTTTCATTTTCTGATTATTTTTCGTACCCTAATCTCTTAGCGGTATTAGTGAATATATCTGCAATTTGTTCAGACATGTTGAAGCGAGATTTATTCATCTCAATGGATTTATAAATATCTCCTGATGACATCCTTTCTGTTGCCGCCTTCCAGTCAAAAAACATCTCAACGAGGTCGAACAAATCAAAACCATTTATGCCTTGCTCATAATGTTCGGGATGGTGTGAGTTATGGGCGTAGTGGTGGTCAAGTGCAACCTTAAGCCCAACTAAGAACTCTTTGTATTCATCGCTCCCATATTTTGCGTCTTTAAGTTTAGGAGTGAAGATGTCAAAGTATTCCTTCTCAGGAGAAAGCAATTTTGAATTATCGTGAACATTTGCTCTCTCGATTAATTTCACCGCCGCCCCTGTTAAAAGTTGAGCTACACGCTTGATGTGCATGTTGGTATCGTAAGTAGAATCGTATGGGGCTACTGTCTGTTCTTGCGCTGCTGTGTTTGTTTCCATTTTTTTATTTATCTTTTATCATATTAATAGCTTGAGTTGACTCTACCTTAACCCATCTAGCGACACCACCACCATCATAACATAACGTGTGATGTATTTGCTGATAGTATTCCTCAGTGTCGGTTAGTACAAGTAGGTTGAGGCCGTATTCAGTTTTGACTAGATATTGCTCTATAATTTTCATTTTTTTTTATTTTTATAATTAGTATAACGGAACGTATGTTTCTCTGAACGTTACATATGGAGTAAACCCGTCATCGTACCATTCCTTTAGTCCGTCAATGCTTAATTTTTTAGCAGCCATAGGCTTGTCTATTTTCCAAGCATCTGCGAATAAGGTTACTACCTCTAAATGCCAATCTTCAAATTTAATTATTGGCTTTTCAGTCTGTAAATGTTGAGTTCCCATCTTAAATATATTTTGCGGATACGCTTTGTTTTGAAACTTTTCTTTCCAACATCAGTTTATTCAGAAACTTAGTGATGTCGCTCAGGCAATCAGATTCAAACACGCAATTTGGCTGTGGGAAGAAACAATATTTCCTCCATGCCGAATACCATTTCACTTGTCCAAGGTAACTGCCATCTAGGTTATTGATGACATTGTAAACTTGAGTCTTTGCTTCTGCCTTTGGAGGTTGAAGGTCAAACCTTATCCATTTCGCTTCCATAATTAAACATTTGATACCGTAAATGAAGAATTTGGGATATTAACTTCGTCACACTCAACTATTTTAATTCCGCAGGAGCCATCCATTTTGCACCACCCTTCTTTATCTTCAAATTCGCTCACTAATCCATAAAGATTGTAGCCATTCGCGACTATTATTCTGCAACACTCCGCACCTAGACTCTGTAAAAATGTCTTCGTGTAGTCACCCTCATTATCTTCAAGTTCAGACTCCCATCCTGTCCAAAATTGAACCATCTCTTTTATACACTCTGAAGTTGTATAGTTCGACTTATCTTTTTTCTCCCAAGTGGTTATTGCATCTTCGTCAATAACTACTTTCATCTCCCAATAAAGGTTCGGATATTCTACTTTGTATGTTTGCTGTGCCATTCCCGTTTGTTTATTTTTTGGTAACTATATACTTATTTACCCTGTTAAAAAATTGAAGTTTTAAATTTCCTTTCTACTGTAATTATGGTGTCATTCTTGCTACCTCCATGTGGGCATAGCAATATTTCTTCCATTTCAAACCCATTACCTTTCCCGCAACCGTTACTATTCCACCCGAAACAAATACATACCCCCCCTTGCTTAACAATGCGTCCTATGTGCTTTTTGCAATTAGCCCAATAGTCCATCATTGTCGGGATATTATCATGTTCTACAAACAAATCTTTGCCGAAACTATCATAGCATTCTTTTGCTTGCGTTAGTGAATATGGCGGGTCAAACAATACACCATTTAATGAATTAGAAGGTAAATCCATAAGGAATTGTAACGCATCTTTATGGTATTTTGTTGGTCTTTCAGGGTTAAGGTCGTTGGTTATTTCAGCAGGTGAATTTTCACCGCTAAATGGGTCGGCCCATCCCAATCCATCAGGACAATGTTTATAAATTATCTGCTTTATAGCAGGAATTGTAAACGTCCACTTATTCGGCATCTCCCATTGTCTATCGAATACTATCGGCATAATGTTTTGCTTTTTAGGGTGAATAAGTATATAGTTACCTATTTTTTTTTAATTTAGTCTGTGTGTTTGTTCGAAAATTAACTGTCCTGTCGCAGGCTTTATCGGTATGCGCATTTCGGTGCTATCCACGTTCACCATTGGGTGATACGGAGATAAACCTGCCTCTAATCCAATGAACTCAAACTTCATGTCACAGTCACGGCATTTGATTTGCAAAGCGGCACTATAGCCACTAATAGCCGTATCCGATTCCTTCTCTTTCAGCCTCGTAATTATTACTTGTGATTCAAAATTTAAGTGTTGGCACATTCCCCTATTTGTTTGTAAATTTTCACTTTATTAACCACGAATAATCTGCTTCTGTGTTTATGATGTCTGAGAACCCTATTTTTTGGGTAGCTAATGGCTGCGCTCCCTGTGAGCGGAAGCAATAAACTTTATACTCTTTTTGTAGTTGTGCGTAATACACATCAAGCTGCAACTGCAACGGATTTAGCCTATCAATTATCACATCGTACATTCTCGCTTGTAGCCCAATGAAGTGGGTAGAATAAGAATTTATAAGCCTAAATACCCTTTCATTTACCACTATTGGATGCGATGAACCTTGTACATGCGTGTTGTTATTTGCACTGAGATACAGCATGTCGCAATCATATGGAAGACTCGCGAAGTAATCGTCAATCTTATTTATCTCATCCCCAAAGGTAATATCGTCTTCCACTATGGCAATGGTTTGGTATCCCCTCTCCTTTGCGTCTTTTAGTATCTCTATGTTTGAAAGCACTATCCCTAACTCTCCTGCGTTTAAAGGAGTAGTGTATTGGCTATGCACTTCTTTCCCGTCTATTGCGTCCCAAAATTCTACTCCTATTCCATACTTGTTGAATTGCTCTTGGGCGTGAGCTTTACGGTCTGGTCTCCTTAAAAGATTAAGGCAATAAATGTGGTCGAAGTAATTATTTAGGCTCATTGAGATAATTTGTCTTTAGCTAATTCATCAAAGGTGAAATAATTTTCTACTATTTCTTCACCCACCTCTATACCTGAAATCCATTTCTTTAACCCCATGTGTGTGTTGTTGTGTTATTTTAAACTGATTATTTTACTTTGTTCTCTCAACTTTTTCAACTGCATGTCGTACAAAAACTTCTCCTGCCAGCCATCTATCGGACTAATCTCAAACCCAACCCAAACCCATTCAATTCCCTTCTCAATCTTCTTGGTTACTCCTTCTAGTGGCTTTATAACGTACTCGCCTAATAACTTGATGCCTTGATAAAATTCTCTTCGACTATACACTACCTTGTTTAACATTGCTCTCGCCTGCACCCTGTTCTCGGCCTCAATTTCTATTGGCTCTCCTTCAGAGAAAGTGTACTTGTAAATTCTGATTTCCCTATGAGCCATTTCATTCCCAAAAAGTAGTTTTCAAAGTTAAACTATTTTACTATCTTTGTCTTTCATTCGCTTACACGCAATTTTTATTGCACGGTAGACGTTCTGCATGTTCATTTTTACGGTAACAGACAACCCGCTTAGGCTCCGCAGCAAAAGTGGGTTTTCTAATTTTAAATAGCATACTCCACTTGCTTTCCGCTGTTCCTGTATCTTAAACTTGCTTCACGCCTTACCTCAGTCAACTTAAATTTACTTATTTTATAATACAGCGTCTTTGTTGTTATGCCTAGAACATTTTCAGCTACGTCATTAAATTTCATATAAAATGATTAAAGTTGTTCATAATTATGTAATTTATTTTTGAAGTCGATTTCCGCGCCCGTTGATTGCTGACCAANGGATTTCTTAGCAAAAATTTACCTTCCGTGGGTTCGACGCAAACCCGCTACAAACTATCATTTTTCTAAATGATTCGCTCGCTACATTTGACTTTAACGCAATGCCTATCGCACC
>JGI26470J50227_1000062_pt1 | contig 50670 bp, 55 predicted proteins | sample FreactTroBogLake_FD_50227 | JGI IMG/M metagenome (IMG submission 50227)
ATCAAAACAAACCCCATGATTAAACAGCTAATACAAATCATTTGTGAATCGGTATTTGGCGCAATAGTATTAACAGCATTGCTAAACTTCTTTTTTCCACCATATAATCATACACCCCATGACAAAAGATAAAATACTTAGTGCAGAGGAGTTTTTGTGGAAATTTATTATGACCCAAACAGGAACACCTGAAACAGATATGGCTTCTATTGAAGATATGAGTAAAATGCCAGAATTTAGTAGAATGGTTGGAATGTTGAATGATTATGCCGCCCAATTCCATCCCCCAACAATGACAGAGGAGGAGTTAATGGATGAAGCGGAAATAGAATATCCGAAGTTCCCATTTTGGGATAATGATTTAGGAGGTTTTCAAAAAAAGCTACGAGAAGCCCACATAAAAGCCCGTAAGATGGGAGCAACTAAGATGGATAGGGAAACGGTTGAAAAGATATGGGATGCAGGTTATGATTACAGAACATCTTTATTGCCCGAAGTTATAAAAGATTTTGGTGAAAATTCAGCCCCCGACAAAGAAACATTCCTTAAATCTATTAATCAATAACCAATTTTATATGGAAGATACAGACGACTTAAACATATTATACGAAGGTAAATCAGACAAAGAAATAATAGAAGAACAGGAAACTATTATAATGAATTTACGTTTTAAAAATGTCCAGTTAAAGTTAGAAAATGAAAACCTAATATCAGCTATTAAGGAATTAATATTAGCAGATAAACCTATGACTGAAAAAATGAAGATTATTGTTAAGGGGAATTTAAACTGATACTCTACGGTAACCTATCTCCCATAATACCCTATCTATTTCCGTAGCATGACCTTGTACCTTTATTTCAGCCCACTTTGGATTTAATATATGTTCCATTTCATGTATGCAAATTTCAAGGTGTTCTTTGCCATTTAACCGTTCATCTATGTGTATTTCTCCATTATCACAATAAGCTAATCCCATAGCCCTTTCCTTCCCTAATTTACGGTGTATGACCTTTTTTACCTTATTCATACCCCTAAGATAAATCTTCTTCGGTTATTTTCCTATGATGCCCCCTAATTATTCCTAATAACTTTTTTATGTTATCTGTAACAGCATAGTATTTAGATAGATACTTCTTTAGGTATTCTTCTTGTTCTTTCCTTGAAAGTTGGTAAAAGGTGTCGGGTAATTCAATCATTGTGGTTAATTTTTCTTAAAATAAGTGTGTAATCCGGCTGATTTGTCCATATTCAGGGTGGTGTATAAATCCTTCTACTGCTTTAGGGGAGAACTGGTAACCATTTCTATGATGCCAAGAATCCGTACCGCTAGGGCTTCTAAGGGCTTCCACGCATACACTCATATAGTCTTTACTTTTTTTATGGTGGATATGGTGGACATAGAAATATCGGTGTTTACATTCGTTCCAATCTTTGCTTTCATGTGCCATAAGTAGGGCTAAATCTGTTTCTTTTGCCCCATCCCCGTGAGTAGTCCCTATCAAATTTTTACCGTATCTAAAATACTTTCTATGTGCTATTGTTACGTTAAATTTAATATTTTCGTTATTTCTGAACCATGCTTCTATTCCCTGTGCAAGTAAAAATCCTACTAAATAATCGTGGTTGCTAGGGTCGTATTGGATAGTTATAGGGGCAACCGTTAGTAACATTTCAATTATATCTACATATAACTTAAAGGCTACTTTAAAGGCATCATACCACATCATTTCGGTATCTTGAAATATTCCACTAGTGGTTGTGCTTTTGGGATTATCTGTGTGTAAAATATCGTTTCCAATTATAAAAAGTATCTTTTCTATGTTATACGGCTGCGACTTCTGTAAAATGCCCGTAACACCTTCTTTTACCCTTTTTACGGCTGTTTCTGTATTATAGGCATCTCCTGTTTCAAATGCACTACATAGCTTATTTATGTGTATATCTGCGGGGTCTAATACAAGTAGGTGGGGGTCTGTTATTGTTGGGTAATTAATTACTGGATATTTTGGGGAATATTGTTGCATATCTGCTATAATACTCTCTTTTAAATCCCATAAATTAACTTTTTTGTTGCCTACATGTATTGAGAAATGTTCCCCTTTATACCAATAATGGTTTACGTCTTGCTGCGGTATACCTACTTCTTCACATTCTTTTTGTAGGGCTTCATGTAGTTCAGATGCTTTTTTTCGGTTAAGTTCTGCCCAAAAATCTAATCCTTTCTTTTTAAGTCCGGGTATTTTTTTTGCCCGTTTCCGTATTGAATCGTCACTTAACCCGCCACAAAGTTTACCAATTTCTGAATTAGTTTTATTATCCCAATTATCCGCTATTATTTTATTAATCTCATCTTTCGTGAGCATTTTTAAGGGGTTAGGTTAAGTAAAATTAGGATTATTTATTAACATTTTCAAAAATTAATATACGAAAAAAACCCGACTTATTTCTATAGGTCGGGGAAAACCAAAAAACATACAATGAAACAAAGAAAAAAAGCATCATAAAAGTAGTAATTACTTTTTATTCAGCAACTTTAATTTTAATTCATTGTAGTCTTTTTCTATTTTTTGCCAGTAGTCAGTTTTGGATTCTTTGGCTTCTTTCCAACCTTTATCGTAACCTAAGAAGTAAATACCTATACCTATGCAACCAATAAAAAATATAATTCCTAATATTGACAATACGGTGTAGAGTATGTGCATTGTTGGGGGGTGTTTTTATTTATGGATTCAATGTATTTAATAAATCTATGGTAGTATTCTTTATTTTTTTCGTTAGTATCAAATGACCTAGTAAAATTTAATCTTTGTGATTGTGCCCGCCTTATTGATAATTTCAAATAATTGCTTGCATAACTTCCCCTTATTCCAGTTTCCATGCAATATTTAAAAAATATATTTCTTGCTAACATTTTATCATACCTACCAACTCTTTTACCTGCAGACTCTTTTACATCTATTCCTAAAAATTCTATTATAAGTAAACGTATATTATTTAATTTTTGTTCTCTTAATTCATATTTTTTTAATGCTAACCGTAAAGTAGTTATTTTTATTCTTAATTTTTTTGAAGGTCTTTTCCCTTGTTTTATTATTTCATCAACTCTACTTTTATAAGTCCAAAGCATTTTTTGGTAACCATTCTTATCTTTACATAAAGGCTTAGTTGGCATATTATTTTATGTGGCTTAAAACTTTTTCGTATTCGGATAATGTAATTTGACAACTTTTTAATTTATTTTCAAATGATTTGGCTGCGGATATAGTATTACTTTTTGTCAAAAAGAATATCTTTCTACTTATTTCTGAAAATGACATTGTTGTTTTCTTTCTCAAAATATAAATAATCATTTGCCTAGCTGTAACTAACTCTTTTCTCCTACTTGTAATACAGTAAGACAATTCATCTGCATCTAAACCATATATCCCCGATACTATATCAACTAATTGGGGTATATTGTTACGCAAATCATCTAATTTTATATCCCTTTCTTTTAAAATTGGTAACGCAAAATAATTCATAATTTATTGTTTTTCGTATTCGATTATTTCACCTTTTAAAATTCCTTCAGCTATTTTTTCTATCAGTTCCCTTTGTTCAGGATTCATTCGTAATATATTTTCAGATAAATTCTCATGAAATAGTAAATCCCCTTTCTTTATTTCTTCATTAAATAATTGTTTTGCTTCTGGTGTAAGTGCTGAATAAATATCATTATTAAGCCATTCTATTCTTTTTATCCATGTTCCGGATTGATACTTTGCTTCTTGTTTACACTCTACTTTAAAAGCATTAAAATACTCTAGTGCTATGTTTAAATGGTATATACCTTTGGTAAGTACTGAACTCATTTTAATTTTCTTTTTACTAATTCAAGTTTATGACGATATTCTGAAAGTAGTTCTTTTAATTCGGTTCGGGTAGGTTTCCATATTTGCCTTGCTTGTTCAGATAACCAATCGGAAATATCATTATTTTCTTTGTCTAATCTTTCCCTATATACTTCTATATTACCGTCTTTATATTGGTTACACGTTACACATTGGGGCTTTGTATTATGTTCGTTCCATCTTACCATTAAATTTGCTCTAGGTATAAAATGACCGCAATCTATCTTAGTATATTTTTCAACTTTATCACAAGTATAACAAGAAACTAATCCATCTGAATTTGAGTGTTTAATACGAATATATAAGCTATACACCGTATCAATATCTTCTATTAAATTTCTTATTGATTCTTCTTCATCCGTATCTATTTCTGCAAACCTTTCAATTCTTTTATTTGTAGATACTACCGTAGCACATTGTTTGCACATTTTATTTGAAAACCAATAGTCTTTTTTACCACAGTTTACACAAACTTTTTTCTTAGATATTATTGTTGAATTATACGCCAACTACTTAATTTTAATTGGTTTATCAATACTATAATCCCATTTCCATACACTACCATTAACTTCCATTATTAAATTTAATTTTTTCATTAGTAGGTATATGTTATTCTTTTGGGTATGGGTCATACGGTTTGAAAGGACAAAATAAAATAAAAACATTTAAACAAAAAAATATTTTTTACTTTGGAAGTAATATTTATATTTGTGCAAAATCTGTAACAAATGGCTAAAAAGCATGAATATGTAGGCGAAAGAATCCGAAAGGAGGTAAAACGCCAACGGGTAACTAATGGGTACTTAATACACGCACTTAATGAATCCGGCATAAAAATGTCCGACTCAAAATTTTCAAACAAAATATACGGTAAAAGAGATACATTTAATGAACAAGAAGTATCCGTAATTTCCCGCAAACTCAACACAGACTTTACTATCTAAAAAAATAGTTAAAGTCTTTTTTATTTTACCCCTATTAATTAGTAGAATGGCTAAGGATACCCATTGGTTTTCGCATGATTATAATTCACGCTCTGATGGAAAGATATTGAAACTTCGCATGAAACATGGGATGGAGGGGGTTGGTATTTACTGGTGTATTGTCGAAATGCTTTATGAAGAAAATGGCTTTATCGAACTAGATTACGAACGTATTACATTTGAATTACGAACGAATGAAGAAATTGTAAAGTCCGTAATACACGATTTTAGTTTATTTGAAGTAAATAAAGAGAAATTTTGGAGTAATACAGCCGTAGAAAGGTTATCAATCAGGAAAGATAAAAGCGATAAGGCAAAAGAATCTATAAATAAGCGTTGGGAGGAAGAAAGGAAACGTAAGTTATTGGTTACCAATAATAAAAATACGAACGTATTACAATCGAATAACGAAGGTAATACTATAAAGGATAGTATAGTAAAGAATAATATAGTAAATAATACTACCGAAGGAGAAAAAAAAATAGAAATAAAATCAGAAATTGAAAAACCGTTTAATTGGGGTATTGAGGTTAATAAATTTTTAAACGATAGTAGGTGGCGTGAAAGTTTTTGTATGCAAAAGGGGTTAAAGGATAAAGATTTATTCAAGTGCATGAAAGAATTTACAACAAAACTTACCTTACAAGAAGATTTTAAGGATTGCGGTGGGTTAAAAAGGCATTTTGTCAATCATTACAACAAATACGGGTTAGTCGTTTCACAGTTGGAAGTAAAAGAAAAACCAAAGGAACCTGCAATAAATTTGAAATAAATGGAATTATTGAAAGCAAAAGTACCCCCAAATTCAAAAGAATTGGAGGAAATGGTTATCGGGGCAATATTGGTTGAGCCTATTTCGCTTCCTGTGGTGCTAAATTTGGTGTTTAAGGAAGTTTTCTATACAGATGCTCACATTTTAATTTTCAGGGCTGTATTGAGGCTGTATGACGCAAATAGAGGCATTGACGTATCAACCGTATGCCGGGAATTGCAAGAAATGGGGTATTTAGAGCAAGCAGGGGGGGCTTATGGGGTAACAAAAATCACAAATAAGGTCGTTTCATCTGCCAATATTGAAACCCATTGCCGGATATTGTTGCAGCTTTATTTGAAAAGGCAGTTAATTGAAATGGGAATGACGGCTATAAATCAGTCTTATGACGATAGTACCGATTCATTTGAATTATATGATAAACTTGATAATAAACTGATAAATACCCAAGAATTAGTCCTAAAAGGGCAAGTTAAGGATATGAACTATTATTCGGGGAAAGTTTATGACCAATACGAAACAATTAAACAAACGGGAGTTTTAGGTATAAAAACAGGTATTGAACCGATTGATAAAATTTGTAGTGGATTGGTTGCCCCCGATTTGTTTATTATTGCCGCAAGACCATCCCAAGGGAAAACAGCGATAGCCATGTCAATAACACATAATTGTTCTATTTTGAATAATTTACCATGTGCATGGTTTAGTTTGGAAATGGATGGAATACAGCTTACCCGTAGATTGGCTTCAATAGATTCAGGTGTACCACATGAATTTATAAGAAATGGTAAAATATTTTCTGATGTAGAACCAAAATTTTATAATAGTTTAGATAAAATTGCACGTTCACCGATATTTATAGAAGATTCAGGAACGATAAATGTAAGGTCAATAAGAACTAGGGCTAATATCCTTAAAAGAAAACACGATATACAGTATTTGGTTGTGGATTATTTGCAATTAATTTCAGGGGTAGATTCAAGAAATAAAAACAGAAATGAAATAATAGGCGAAGTAACAAGGGGGCTAAAAGAACTAGCTAGGGAACTTCAGATGCCAGTAATAGCATTATCCCAATTAAGTAGGGAAGTTGAAAAAAGACCTGATAAAATGCCTCAAATGTCAGACCTAAGAGAATCAGGAAGTATTGAACAAGATGCGGATGAAGTTTTATTCCTTATGCGTCCTGAAAAATATGGTTTTACAGAACCATCAATAATAGGTGGCATAGAGTACCCCGTACAAAACTTATGTATAGGCAAGCTAGATAAAAATAGACACGGGGAGTGCAAAAATTTTGCAATGAGTTTTTCCGGCACAACAATGAAAATAGGCACACATACCAACGATGAACTAATGAGTACTTTTAGTAGTAAACCTAAATCAAATTTTATACCATCCGATGAAGAACCATTTTAAAAACATAAAATAAAAAAGCAAAATGAAAAAAACAGAATATGAATTATTTTTAGAAAAAAAGCAAAAAAATGTAACATTATCAGGTTTTGATATTGATGAAAGTGAATTAAATGATAAGTTATTCCCGTTTCAAAAGTTTTGTGTTAAAAGAGCATTGAAAGCGGGTAAGTACGGTTTATTTGAAGATTGTGGGTTAGGTAAAACAGCCCAACAACTTGAATGGGCTAAACACGTTAATATAAAAACAAAAAAGCCAGTATTAATATTATGCCCTTTGGCGGTTGCAGGTCAAACGATAAATGAAGGGGTTAAATTTAATGTTCCAGTAAAAAAATATGACGGGAGTAATTTCCATGTTCAGATAACAAATTATGACCAATTAGATAATGTTGATGTATCAATATTTGGTGGCATAGTATTGGATGAAAGTTCTATTTTAAAAAACTTTGAAGGTGCTACAAAAAATTTAATTATTGAAAAGTTTAAAGATACTCCGTATAAATTAGCTTGTACTGCAACCCCTTCACCAAATGACCCAATGGAATTAGGTAATCATTCTGAATTTTTAGATGTAATGAGTAGGAATGAAATGTTAGCAATGTATTTTGTGCATGATGGCGGTGAAACTGCAAAATGGAGGTTGAAAGGTCATGCTATAAAATTATTCTACCAATTTATAGGTACATGGGCTATAATGTTAAATAACCCCGGTGATATTGGATTTAAAATGGATGGATATGAATTACCTAGCTTAAATATTTTAGAACACCAAATAAAAACACAAAAAAGGGATAACGGTCAATTATTCAATGATGCAATTATATCTGCAACAAATTTTAATCAAGAGTTAAGGCTAACTAAGGAAGAAAGATTAAAAAAAGTCGTAGAATTGGTAAATGAAAGATCCGATGAAAACTTTATAATATGGATAAAGCAAAATGAAGAAGGGGAAACATTAAAAAAACTATTGCCGGAAGCCATAGAGGTAAAAGGTAGTGATACCGATAAATGGAAGGAAGAAAAACTATTTGGTTTTGCAAATAATGAATTTCGTATTTTAATAAGCAAAACTAAGATAGCATCGTTCGGTTTAAATTATCAGAATTGCCGGAACCAAATATTTGCTTCTTTGGATTTTAGTTTTGAAGGTCTATATCAAGCAATAAGAAGGTCGTATCGTTTCGGTCAAAAAAATGAAGTAAATATTCATCTTATTACTACCGATACAATGGCAAACGTAAACCAATCTATCATAAATAAACAAAAACAATTTGAAATTATGCAACAAGAAATGGCAACAGCAATAAACGAAAATTTGAAAGGTCATTTAATGAAACAAGGGAACTACAATATTGAAGAAGAAAGTAATAAATATTTTACTATTAAACGTGGTGATTGTGTTCAATTAATAAAAAATGTACCCGATGAAAGTGTAGGTTTATCTGTATTTAGCCCCCCGTTTTCCGAACTTTATACATACAGTTCTTATGTAGAAGATATGGGTAATTCAAAAGATTATAAGGAGTTTCTTACTCAATTTGGTTTTTTAATAAGGGAACTTTATAGGGTTTTAATAAGTGGTAGGAATGTAGCTGTGCATTGTATGGACTTACCAATTCAGAAGGGTAAGGAAGGTTTTATAGGTTTAAGAGATTTTAGTGGAATGATTTTAAAAGCATTTGAAGAAGCGGGTTTTATTTATGCTAGTCGTGTTACTATTTGGAAAGACCCCGTAGTAGAAATGCAAAGAACAAAGGCATTGGGATTGCTGCATAAGCAAATTAAAAAAGATAGTACAATGAGTAGGGTAGGTATTCCTGATTATGTAATGATATTTAGGAAAGATGGTGAAAGAAAAAATCCAGTAACAAATACAGATTTGCCAGTAGATTTATGGCAAAAATATGCAAGCCCCGTTTGGATGGATATTGATTATGGAAACACATTACAAGGGTATAGAAACGGTCGGGATGAAAAAGACGAGAAACACATTTGCCCCCTTCAATTAGATACGATTGAAAGATTAATTCATCTTTACAGCAATAAAGGGGATACCGTATTTACTCCATTTATGGGTATTGGTAGCGAAGTTTATCAAGCTATTAAAATGGGTAGAAAAGGATTAGGATTTGAATTAAAAGAGTCATATTTTGATTTGGCTAAGAAAAACGTAAATAATGCCGTACTTGAAACCCAACAATTATCCCTAATATAACCCAATGACCAAAAAGCAAATAACCCTACTAAACAGACTAAATATACCTATAATTAAGTATTTTGGTGGGTTAAGGTATTATAATTATATATTAAGAGGTAGGAATGAAAGATATAGGAAAGTACTAACTAAAATATTTTAATCATATTTAAAGGTGATTGTATAGTATGTATTAATTAATTTTGATTTAACAAAAAAAATAAACATAAATGACACATCTATTACCCAAAACAGACCCCAACTATTTAGAAGTATCTGAATCAGATAGTATATTAATAAGTAACTATGTAGATTTTGAAGTAAATGATACTGTAATAGTACAGGAAGGAAGAAATGAATCACACTTTATAATATCCAACAAAATACATGACGTACCTAATGTAAAGAAAGGTATATTTGTTTTAATGCTTAATAAAGTAAAATGAACGCTAAAACAGCCTTAATAAAATCATTGTTAGCGGGTGATGTATTGAGTATAAAAACCTGTTTTAATACAATAGGATTGACTAATTTACCTAGAGAAATAGGCAGGTCAATAGAAAGACCGTTTGGGGTTGAAGTTAGCCGTACCCCTAAACATGGTAAATCAAGATATGGAGTACCCGTAACATGGTTTGAATACCGATTAAATCAATCAACACACAATCAACCCGGAATAGCTAAAATGGCTAAATATGTAATGGAACATAACGGGAATCCCGCAAAAGGTAAAATCACAAATAAAAAATAAAATGAAAAAACTACTTACGTTTAGCGTCATTACCGCATTAATTTTAATCGTATCTTTCACACCTGAACACACTTATAAGTTTTCAGAAAAGCAAGTAATAACTATTTATGAACATGAAAACTTACTAAAACAAATACTCCCACAATCAGAATTAAAAGGGAGAGAAATATCAGCCATCATACCTGCCATTGATACCATTCAAATTGAAATATCAAAACAATACAAAGAATATAATGATACCACTAAATTTAAAAAATAACGATTTATGTTTGCATTTAATAAATTAAACATACCTATCAATCCTTATTTAAGTAAACCTTTAGAGGATGAAGATTTAATTGTTAATGCAAACCTAGATAATTGGGATAGAGAAGGGTACGAAAGTTTACCAATAGAACAAGAGTTTTATAAGGCAAATAATATACACCTTTCATTTAAAGAAGTATTTGCAAAAGAAAGTGGGATAGACGGTGGGTGGTTTGCAGCTATACAAAAATGGGTTACGCAAACCACTCACAACGATATTTTTCATTTAGACCATAGTTTTTTTGTAGTGAGATATGGGTTTAGGGGGGAAGCAGAAAAGCAAATAAGACGATTATCAAAGTATAACAGTAAGCTATTAAAACTTATTGCTACCAAACCTAAATACGGATTAGATTTTTGCTTAGATGCTATTGTAGAGGATGAAATAATGGAAGTTTTACATTTTGAATGGGATTATAAAAGTTACGATTCAATTAAAAATGCACTACCTTATTTTGAAAAAAGGATAGCAAATACCGACTGGCTTTTATTATTATCTAAAATAATCGAAACAAAACACCTTTGGAAAGATATGACAGCTACACAACAAGGAGATTTTAAAGCAAATCTATTCGGTATAGAAGAAAGTTTTAGACTTTATAAATCAATGTAATTCACTATATTTGACAAATTAAATAAAATAAAAATGATATATCAGCCATTATTTGACCGTTTATTGGTAAGAGAAATTAAGCAAAAAGGTGAAAAAAAGACAAAATCAGGTATAATTTTAGAGAAATCAATTATAGCACAATCACATACCCATGCCGAAGTTGTTTCAGTTGGGGAACGTGTACAAGCAGTTAAGCCCGGGGATAAAATAGTATTTACTTCAGGTATTGGTAACCCTATAATGGTTGGTGATGAAGAACTGTTACTTTTAAGGGAAGAACAGCTTGATATTGTTCAGAAATAGTTTTTTTGTTTGGAATATTAAAAATACCTTAAATTTGGCGTAAATATTATTATGCCGATACCGACCCCTATTAATAAATTACTTGTTTCCATAGAAGCAGAATTTGTAGATAAGATAACTACGGATAGCGGTTTTACCCTTTATTTAGACCCCACTTACGAGAAAAACTACAACGTAACTTCGGTAGGTACGGTAGTTTCCGTTTCACAGTACCATAAGCCTGAATATGATTCAGTTGCATCAAAATTAAGCCCAAACGACAAAATAGCTTTTTCCTACAAAGTAGTAAGTGATTTTACTTTTGCTAGTGATAAGGCTCAATTTATGGACGTTTCAGGGCATGATAACCCATTTGTAAAAAAATACACAAACCCACAGGGGGAATGGCTATTAATTAGGGCTATACCTAAAGCTATCGGTAAGTTATGGGTAGGTGTTTACCAAAATAAAAAATTGGAAGTAATAGACGGTATGCAAGGTACAGAAAGCGACCTAAACCGTTGGTTAGCACAGTTTTCAATGGGTAAAACAGATAGGTATGTGTTTAATAATTTAGTAGATATTGACGGTGAATCTTATTGGAAATGTAATTATCCTGAAATATTTGCAAAAAAAGTAGGTGATGAATGGGAAGCAATCGGGGATAGGGTAATGTTAAAGCCAATAGAGATAGATTACACCGACCAAATAAGAAGGTTAAATAAAATTGAATTACCCGATAATATGGTAAAAGCAAGGTTTTATGATAGGGCTGAAGTTTATTCAGGCGGGGAAGATTTAGGATTAAAAAAGGGGGATGTAGTTTCATTTGAAGAAAAATACCTTGAAAAATACAACTTTGAAGAACAGGCTTTTTTTCTTATTAAAAAACGTAGGATAAACGGACTTTGGAAGTATGGCAAGTAGAAATATAAACGACCTTTACAATGAATATCTTTACATAATCCGTAAGGAAAGAGGCGTTTTTGTTACCCCTTCGCAGTTCTGCCAAAATATGGATATAGCCCAAATGGAACTATACGAAGAACTTTTCAAAGTATATGGTATTAATCAGACCATACATGATGGATTGAAGCCCTTTAAAGTAACTAATTATCAATTTACTTGTGATAGTGGGGGCAATGTATCTTATCAATCCGACTATTTGCATCTTTTAGCGGGGGTATTTACTGTAACAGGTAGTTCCGTTAATAAAATACGATTTGTTGAGCCAGACGAACTTCCTACGGCACTTACAAACCAATTAAGGGCGGTAAAATTAACAAATCCAATAGCAATAGATACTAGCGGTGGATTTCAAATATACCCGCAATCAGTACAGACGGGGTTTTATTCTTATATGAGGCGACCAGCAATACCCGTTTTAGGTTTTATTCAGATAGGCAGAACTTTAACCTATGACCCAAATTCAAGTACACAAATAGAATTTTCGGATGCCTATATAAATAATATTGTTAATCGTGCGTTAAAACCATTGGGTATAAACTTGGATGAAAATACAGTTACCCAATACGGATTTACACAAGAAAAAGATACTGAATAATGGCGAATAGTACTAAGAGAATATTATGCGACCAAGTAATGTATAGGCTTAGTGGCGGATATCCTTCCATTTCTGATATTGTTCAGTTTGAAGATATTTATAAGGCACTAGAACAGCTTATAAATGTTACTTTTAGAACACAACATTTTACCACAACATTACAGCAAGGGGAAACAATACCCGATAACTTAATGTTGGCTTCTTATTCTGATATTACTGTTACTTCAACTTCAAGGGGTTCACAGTCAATATTACCCGCTATGCCTATTTCTTTAATTAGAAATATGGGTGTTTATGATATTGCTCCCGCACAATCTTTATCAACTTACGCCAATAAAAATTCGTTTATACCACTTCAAAGAGGGCAAAGACAATTATTGCAATCAGATGATTTGTTAAATGACTTATTAGGGCAAATATGTTATGAAGTAAATGGGATTAATGTAATTTATTCAAAGGATATTACATTAATGGGTATAAGTAAGGTAGATATGCAATTAGTTGTATTTGATATGAGTTTATACGGGGAAACAGATATATTGCCAATACCTAGTGATATGGAAGCAATGCTAGTAGATACTTTATATAAACAATTTGAACCGATACAAGCAGATCCTTCAGTAGTAACAAATTACCCACCACCTAATCAAGCTAATCAGAAATGAATGTAACAAGTTTAGATAAAATGGTAAGGAATATACTTCTTAGAAAGGGGTATAGTTTACATTGGTATATGCAAGCATTACTGGCGGGGAAAGATGTACTTCGTGAATTAACATTTGATGATTTGCAAGTAATAAATACAAAAATATTAACAGTAAATTCGGTAAACGCAGTTGATTTACCTAGTGATTATGTTGATTATGTTTCCTTAAATGTAATGGCAGGCCAAAAGCTAAGACCATTGGTTTATGAAGAAAGTATTAACCCACTTTATAACTACGATACAACCTTTACACCGCAATTATATTCTCAAAATATTACCGAACAAAACGACCCCGTATTTTACTATAATATACTATCCCCGATATTTTGGTATATGAATAGTTTTAATGAATATGGAGAATTTACAGGTAGATTTTTCGGATTTGGTGCAGGTAACCAAACCGACACATTTAAGGTAATAAAAGAAAGACAGCAAATACAATTAAACGAACACATACAAGTAAATACAGTAGTATTATCTTATATAAGTAACGGGCAAAATGTAGATGCAGCTTCAACGATTGATGCCTATGCACAAGCGACAATAGAAGCCTATATTATGTGGCAAATGAAAGAACAAAATAGGACTTATTCGGAAGGTGAGAAAGAACGAGCAAAAGAAGAATATTTAGGGCAAAGAAAAATATTAAGGGCTAGAATGGCTAACCTTGATTTGAATGTACTAAAACGAATTGTACAGAAAAACAGAGTTCAATCACCTAAGTAATGATAGTAGAAAAGAAAATATTTTCAGGCGGGGGAATTAATAATGATGATACTACAAGATTATTGGGTACGGGTGATTATTTGAATTTACAAAATGGTAGGGTAAGTATAAGTGAGAATGGTAAAGATGAAAGAATAGAATCAATCCCCGGAACAACGCAATTAACAAATAATAAATATCCCCCTTATGGAAACAATATATGTATAGGTAGCTGTATTGATATTGAAGGTAAAAGATTGGTTTGGTTTATATGTAATACTTCAAATGACCACGGTATTTATGTTTATGATTTTACAGCACAACAAATATATGCGGTAATATACGATAGCCAAGTAACAGGCGGGTTAAACTTCAACAAAAATTACAGAATTGATAGAAACTGTAAAGTAGTAAATGGGGTATTATACTGGACTGATAATTATAATGAGCCTAAAAAAATAAACTTAGACAAGGCAATTAAAGCTAATCAATCTTCTTACGTTACTTCAGCAACACCGTATTCATTACCTATTGCATATACTACTTTAACGGTAATTAGACGACCACCGTATTATAATCCTACGGCTTCAAAACAAAATGATTATAGTTTTTTACAAAATTTTGTAGCATCACAGGCTTACCAAATGTGTTACTACTATGATTATGTAGATAATGAAACTTCAAGACTTTCTTCGTTTAGTGCGTTAATGAATTTTAATGTAAGTGGCGGTACTACAAATTATATAAGTGTTACTATCCCATTTTCAGAATATATTGATGATGATATACAACGGGTTAATATTTGTGCAAAAAATTTAACTATTAACCAAATATCAATAATAAAAACTTTTGATAAAGCTATACCCGCAGATTTAGCAGCAATTAATGCACATAACGCAGGTACTACACAATTATCATATAATTATTATGGTAATGTAGCTAGTAACCCATTAGATTCTTCTCAATCTTCAGTACCATTTGATTCAGTATCACTTCAAAGTAAAACATTAGAATTTGCTATTAATAGGTTAATGTTTGGTAACAATTTAAATGGGTATAATACTACTTCATATTCAAGCCTTGCTATATCACAAAATTTAATTGTTGGCGGGGTTATGCCACAAACATTATTTAAATCAGGTTCATCATATAATGTATCAATAGCTTTTTTTGATAGATATAGACGTAAATGTGGGGTGTTTCAATCTTTTTTAACTACCAATACCCCCGACTTTATTTATAGCGGTAATTCAATTACTAATAATATAGTAGGTAGCTTACAATTCACATTAAGTAATACAAATGCATTAAATGAAATCCCATCATGGGCGTATTACTACCAAATATTTATTACTCAAAACTTAACAAAAGATAGCTTTTTAAGTTTTATATTTAACGATGCTTCTTATGTGTATAAAAACACAGATGGCACATTAAATTTTACTCAAACAACATACGATTCTTCAAAAACTTATGCAGTAGGTATTGATATTTCAAATTTAACAGCAGCAGGGTTAGGATATACATATAATGTAGGCGACCAAGCAGTAATAAAATTAAATAGCGGAACAAATTATAGTTTGCCAGTTATCGGGCAATCGGGTAGTTATGTTTTATTAGCAGCAAAAAATATAGGGGCTATAACAAATTCATTTAAGTGGACTTTTAACCCTATTTCACTTACCCATGCTACCTATACATTACCTATGACTTTGTTGAATAACTATCAACAAACAGGATTTGCAGTACAATCAACAAATTTTGCTGATTTAGGTTCACCTGCTTATAATAATCAGAATTGGGGAATAAATGTAACAGATGGTAATTCATACACATTTTTTATTTCAGGTAATATAAGTTTAATGGCTACGGCTACTTATCCATCTGATTATATAAAAGTTACAGTATTCGTTTCGGGTTCAGGAAAGACAGATATTACTACCGATTTATCAATACAAAATGGAGTGGCTAACGGTACTACATATACATTAAGTTGGGGAACAAATATAACAATACCCGCAGGTTATACTAAATTAATCGTAGTTTATGAAACAAGTCAAGGCGGTATTTATCCAACTATTACAGGAGGGTATTTAACAGCTAGTAGGGCTTCCGATTTGAATTATATTGAGATATATACCCAGCATAAATCATTGGGAACACAAGAACCTTATTATGAGGCAACCCCCGTTTATGCTATTACCAACCCCGCAACAAATACAAGGCAATACGGCACTTTAACCGATTCTATTGCAGGTGATACTTACGGAGTACAAAGAAATATTTTATATTCAGGAACGACTTACCAATTAGAGGCAATGTCTCCAAATGATTTGTATTGGCAAAATTGGTATAGAAGTTTAGGATGGGTTAATTATATTTTACAAGTAGGGCAAACAACGAATCCGCATGAAATAAGGTGGAGTAATACATTTGTTTCAGGAACAAGAAATAATGGTTTAAGTAGATTTGATGCACTAGATTATAAAACAACGCCATTACAGACAGGGCAAATACAAAAGTTACAGTTAGCTAGTAAAACGGAAGAACAAGGGGTAGTTATGCTTTCTATTGGGGCATTTCAAACTACTTCATGTTATTTGAGTGAAGTTCAGGTAGTGGGGGCTTCACAAAATGCTTTCTTAGCCCAAGATACGTCAGTAATAGGTACTATGAATGTATTAAAGGGTATGTTCGGTACTACTTCACCCGAAACAGTTATTGAATACTTAGGACTTTTATTTTGGTACGATTTAAATAATGGGGTAATAGTTCAATATAGTTCAAATGGATTGGAAGCAATAAGCCATTATAAAATGACTAGCTTTTTTCAAAAATATGCTAAGAATTATTTAGCAGCTAGTTCCAGCAATTTAGATAATATCAATGGGTTTCATCATATACCTACTTCAATAAATCCGTTTACTAAAAGATTTCAAGTAACAACCCCCGGTTTAATTTATTCAAATTATGCCAATATATTACCTAGCTATTCATCCGTTCCTAGTTATGCCAGTTCAATAATAAATAGGTTTAATGTATATACCCAACTAGCCCAAACGGTATGTTATGATATGGTAGCTAATAGATGGAAAGAAACATTTGAATATGCAGGGGAATGGTACGATTATTTTGAAAATATAATGATTGGGTTCAAAAACGGAACAATTTACACCCATGAAACAAATACAACAAGTGGTAACTGGAATACATTTTACGGTGTTCAGTACCCATTAAGAATATGGACTACGGCAAATGCAAGTCCTTCAGAAATTAAGGATTTGTACAATATTGCAGTAGAATCAAATGCCATACCTGATTATACAGTAGGTTATGCGGACTACCCAAATATTCAAATTACAGACCTAATTTCAAGCAATTATATAAATAATGAAGGGGTAATGGATGCCCAATTTTTTAAGGATAGGTTATCACCAAACACCCCCGCAGGTAATACGGCAGAACAAAATCTGTATCAGGGAGATTTTATAAAAGACGTAACTTTGAAAATAATGTGCGAATTTCAGCAATATAGTTCGTTAATTTTCATTAATTTTATTGATGTAGGGTATAGCGTAAGTAGGGGTAATAAGCAAATTATAGTAAAACCGTCATAATGGTAAGTATTAAAAGAATACAGATTGATAAAATAGAAGAATTGGTAAGAATAGCATTTAAAAATGATACCGATTTGATAGAAAAATATCATTCTATTGATGGAACTTTTGAAGAATGTGTAGATGATACTATTATACGGATTTATGCTTCTTATAATGAAAAACACCCAAAGTATTATAAAATACTTAACAATAAGGAAGCAATAGGGTTCTTTGTTACGTTTGTTCATAAAGATATACCAATACCAGTTTTGTATTCATTCGGTATAAATATAAAATATAGAAAAGCTGAAATGCTTAACGAATGGTGGAAGTTAATTTTAAAGGAATTAGATAGTAAATTTTGGTGTGCAATGAATAAAAAAAATGAAAGGGCTATTAAATTTTTACGAAACAGAACAATGAAAGTGGTAAAAGAAACAGAAAACGAAGTAGTATTTATTAATAAGCCATTACCAAAATATAATTTTTCAGATAATTAAATTTACATATTATGCCACTTACAGTAGGTGCAATTACGGGATTAGGGAAAGCAGCGATTGGGTTATTTCAGAATAACCAAGCTAACCAAATACACCCTAATTATACACCATATACCCCTTCCCCATACGCAGCACAGCAATTAGGTATTGCACAACAATTATTTAATGGAAGAATGGCGGGGGCTACAAACGCAGAAGCTAATATAGGCACTAATCAAGCTAATACGGTATCGAATATTAATAGGAACGCATCAGATAGTAATACTGCACTAGCAGCAGCAAGCGGGGCGCAAGGTCAATCAAACCAAGCATATAATGATTTAGCAACAAAAGAAGCACAAAATAAATACAATTTATTAGGTAACCTAAACGCAGGTTATAACGCAATGACAGAAGAAGGCAATAAAGTTTATCAATCTAATTTAGAAAAATATAAAATGGATGTAGGGCAACAAGCACAATTAAGGGGTTCTGCATGGCAAAATATATTTTCAGGGGCAAACGATATTGGTGCAGGTTTTATGTTGGGGCAACAACAAGGGCAACAAAATGATTTCCAAAATAAATACCTCAATATATTGAAAGGGAATAAAGGTGCGGGGATGGGTGGATTATTGGGAGGTATTTTAGGCGGTGTATAATTATAAATAATTTAATTAAGATATGGCAGATTCATCAGCAGGCGGTTGGGGTAGCGTAGCATTACCTAGTGCTTTCCCCCAAGTAGGGCAAATAGCAGAGCAAGGACTTGCAAACCAAAGGATGCGGGATGATAAAGTATTGGCTTTAGCTGAAAGAGAACAATTAAGAAAGGAAGAACAAAACAATCAAAATCAATTATATAATTTAGGTCAAATAAATAAAGCTACCGATTTTGACCAATTTAAAACGGGGGATGCTGCTATTGATGAAGTTGCATATAAAAAAGTTAATGATTTAAAAAACGACCTTTTAACTAATCATACACATGAAAATCCGACAGTTTTAGCGGCAATGATACCACAAAGATTAAATCCAATAATGCAATGGCATTTAGCGGCACTTAATGAAAATAAAAATGCACAAAATGCAATATCTACATTAGTAAAGGAAAATCCAATAGACCCAATAGATACGCATAACTTAGTTATGAGTAATTTGGCTAGAAATGTAATGCAACCAGACCCTAAAACGGGGGCTATGGATATTAAACCTGCACAATTTATAGCACCAATGGATTATTCGGGGATATTAAATAATCCACGGGTTATGGCGGGGTTAGTTAATAGTACAGAACATTTAAATAAATTTTATTCATCTGTACCCAAAGAACCATTTCATGGTAGTGAATTTCAATCAGATAAGGGGTTTAAATCAAGAGATAAATTTAGCGGGGCTATAGTTCCGGGTATAACAGATGTATTACCCGATGAAAATGGTAATCCTATTCTAGATGTAAAACATACAATAGTTCCGGGTGTTAAAGATGAAAATAATCAACCAATGAAAATAGTGGATAATAATTTATACACTAAATTAATGGGAACAGAACAGCCAGTTATAGCCAATAACGGAACAAAAACAAATATAAGCCCTGCGGGATTATCTGCATTAAAATTATGGTACAATAGTGATGATAGAGCAAAAGCAGAGGCAGATTATCAAAAAAATAATAACGGCAAACCATTAGACCCACATACAGAAGATTATTTATTTAGGCACTTTTTGTATAATAATATATCAGCCAATGTACCACATTTTATAAGTAAAGATGAAGCCCAAGTAGTACCTAAAGCACCAATAGTAAATGTAAATACAGGTAAAGAAGTACCTACCCAAGATGTTTATACCCCATTAAGTAAAGCAATGAATGAACACCCTGCGGGGGCTACTTTAAATATACTTCCTCCGGCAGTAAGAGATTTCTTTATGAATGAGTTAAGTAAATCTAACCAAACAAAAATTGTAAAAAATATTGACGGTCAAGATAGAACAATAGAATTAGGTTCAGATAATTTTGCTGTAAAAGCAAATAAAGATGGTACTTATGACTTGTATAGCACTAAATATAAATATCCTATAAAAAATGGCAAAGAAGATTTAACTGCAAATGGTGAAAGAATACCAGATAAGATTTTAGGTACTTATAATGCAACAGACCTTAATTTAGGTGTGGCAAAAGGAAAGGAAAGGGGGCAAGTATTAAAAAATGCAAATACTTATATAGTAAACGGTAAAAATATGACCCATGATGAATTAAAAAACGCAGGTTATACCGATGACCAAATAAATCAAGCTATCCAATTAGGGAATATTAAACGAAAATAATGGCAGAAGATTTAGAAATACCAGTTCAGGCAGAAACAGACAGCCAAAATGACCCATTAGGTATATTGAAACCGCAAAAACAAACGGTTAGTGGCGACCCATTGGGTATTCTAAAAAAAAAAGTAGGTGGCGAAGATTCTGCGAATGGTACTTCAAATGGTTCCCAATCCAAATTAATATCAGATTTATATTCCCTAGCAAGTAAAATAGATAAGGGGGGTATTCAAAATAACGGGCAATCCCAAGCCGTTAATAAAATACCTATGCAACATATTGCAGGTAGTCAAGCTATTGAACCAAATATGCAAACACCAATAAATTTACCCAAATCAGATGAACAGGAATACCAAACAAAATTAAATACTCAAAAAGCGGTAATTAATACCCTTAAACAAGAAAAAGGTAAATCATTTGATGAAAATAGTCCTTCAGGTCAAAAAGACGTACAAGACTATTTAGATAAAATTAAAAATAATGATTTAGCAGTAGTAACGGGGAAGGATGGAAAAGACTATGTCACAAGGGGGCAAGGTTTTGTAGAGTCATTGTGGAAGTCGGTGTTGGGTAGTGTATCTGAATCGGTTGATGCTGTAAAAATAAACGCAATATCAGACCCGACAGACCCAATAGCTGCAAATAAATTAGCCGCATTATTTAACCAAAAACAAAATACTGAAAATAATATACCCGAATCAGCCCCCGCAGGTTTTGGTAATTTAGGGGAACAAATAGGCGGGGTTACTAAAATGGCAGCAGAGGCAGCTATACCTTATGTTGGCGAGGGGTTAATGGCGGCAGATGCCTACCAAACTGCAAGGGCTAAGAAGATGGAAGAAGAATATAAAATGGGTAAAAGTTTGGGGTTAAGTGATGTAGAAGCAGCCCAAAAAGCAATGAATACGTCTTTAATTAGTGCCGTTCCTTCAGCCGTAACAGCAGTAGCACTTAATAGATTGGGGGGTAGTGCAGCTACGGGGGCGGCAGAAAATACACTTAAAAATACTTTAATTCATGCTATGGGTAGTGTTCCCAAAGTGGGGGCAATATTTTCAGGTTCACAATTAGGAAGCGATTTAACAGAACTTGCCGCAGGGTACAAAAAAACACCTACTGAAATAGCTGAAAATGCTATTAATTCATTCGGGCAAGGTGCAATGATGGATTTAGGGTTTAATGTAATGAAATTAGGGGCGCAAGTGCCGGGGTATTTAAAGGCAGCCGCAAAGAATCTTTTAGTAAATGCCCCTAAAGACGTAGTAGATGCAAAATTAGCCGATATGGGTGCAGAAGGGCAAAGTATTAGGCAAGAACTTGATTCATACAAAAATGCAGCCCAAAAGGTGCAGGGATTGGTTCCTGAAGAACATTTACCAAATATAGCAGGTAATATTGAAAAGCAAGATGCGATAAAAAAGCAAATAACAGAATTAGAAGCAAAAAAAGCAGAAATCCCTAAAGAACTACATGGCAAAATAGACGAACAAATATCAGATTTACAAAGTCAATCCGATGAAATAGGGAAAACTATCGGTAAAATGACTAAATCAGATAACCCATTAGAATTAGAAAAAGACAATGTTACAGGATTAAAGGGGAGTGATATTGAGAAAATTAATGCACAAGTTCCACAAGAAACAGTTTCGGGGGGGAACAATGCAAAAGAATCATTAAGTGAAGGCAAAGTAAAGCCAATAGAAATAACGGGTACTAAAGTATTTGAGCATGGCGAAGATGATAATACGGCAGAAGGATTAGAAAACGGGGTAAAGCCTACTGATTTAACAGATAAAGGAAGTAAAGAAGCAGAAAGCATAGGTAATTTTATAAAAGATAATCAACCTGAAACAACAAGAGTAGAACATTCAGATGTTAAAAGAGCAAAAGAAACAGGGGAGGAAGTAGCTAAAACAGCAGGGATAGAAAGTGTACCCAATCCAGTATATAGAACGGCAGATATAGGTAATTTTGATGGGAAACCAGAAGGTACATTTGATGAAAAAGGATGGACTGAAGGGAAGTATGATGATAATAAAACAGTAGAACCGTTCCAAACATTCACAGATAGAATGGAGAAAGCCTATGACCATACCAAAAATGAAATAGGAAAAGAAACAGTAGTAATAACACATAGTAAAGTTACTAGAGCATTAGAAGCACTTGAAAAAACAGATGGTAAATGGACTGATGAAACTACTAAAGACTTTTTAAAATTAAAAGAAAAATCACCTAATACAATAAAAGCAGAAGTAACTATCCCAATTAAGGTAGATGGTAATAGTATGGATGCTAAATATATAAGTGAATACAAGGGTAAAAAAATAGTAGAAATAGATGGGAATATTCATGTGTATGACCCTAAAAAAGAAACATTATTTAATGTAGCATTAGATGATAGTAAAACGAGTGGGGGTAAGAAAATAAATAAAGAAGCTAATAATGTAGAGTCAGCTAAAAAATATATTGATTGGGCAGATAAAACCCATTCAGAAAATATAAAACCTATTCAAATAAATGAAACTACCAAAGATACTAACCAAACAGAAACAACGGGCGAACAACCTAAAGAACTTATTGAAAATAAGCCAACAGCAAAAAGCAACAAAGGAGTTATCAAAAAAGCGCAGTCAATAGAAGATTTAACTGAACCTAGAGATATAGTATTGCAACATTTTGTAGGTGGGGGCAAAATTCATTCAGATGCTATAAAAGACATATTTGGTGGCAAAGATGACAGATTAAGACAAAATTCATCTACCGAAAATGAAAAAAGAGCAAGAATAGGATTATTGGGGAAAGATGCTAAAGGTATAGATGAATTAGCGCATAATTTATGGGAAAATGATAAAACAGAAAAATATACAACACAGGACTATAAAGAAGCAATCGAGCAAGTAATACAAGACCATAATTCGCCATCTAGTATGGCTAAAGAACTTGTAGATAAATATATTGACAAGGCAGTAAGACAAGAATTTACAGACAAAGAATCTAAAGAAATATCAGATAATCTTATTAAACAAATACATGACCAAGTTGAAAATTTACCAGAAAGTGTACAAAAAGAATTAACAGATTTACTTTCAAAATACCAAGATAAACATGGGTTTATTGATTGGGAAAAATTAAATGAAGATACCAATGGATTTGACCCCAAAATATTAAACTTATCCGAAAATACTCAAAAACACCTATATGAACTTATCAACGAAAAACTTACAGAACCAAGCGAATCTGACAACATTACTTATAAAAATGAAACAGAATCAAAAAAAGGAGAAAAATCAACCGAGCCAACAAGTGAAGAAAAAATCAGCGAATTAGAAAAGGAAAGGGATATTAAATTACAAGAAGTAGGTAAGCCCGATATTAAATTAGAGTTGGTAAGCGGTAAAGATTTAGCCACAAAAGGTAACGACCCATTAGCCAATAAGCAAGAACACGATAAAATAAAAGATGATTATAAATCACTTAAAGCCCTTATAGACTGTTTATGGACTTAGAAAATGAAGATATAGAATTTGAACAAGCCTTACAGGATAAAAGGCATAAAGAACTAAAATCTACTTTAAAAGAGATAGGGAAAGCTATTTCAGAAAAAAGTGATAATTCGGAATTATTGGCAGCCGTAAATGAACAAACTAAAGCTATTTATTCGTTTTTGGAATGTATGAAAAATATGCCAAATGACCAAAAAAACGATATAAAAGTAGAAACAAACCAAGATAAAGTAGTAAATTCGGTGCAAGAAATGGCATTATCTATATTAAATGGGTTAAATGAATTAAAAAATACTTTACCCATATCTAATATAGAAAAAAATGAACCTAAAGAATGGGAATTTAAAGTAGAACGCAATAAATGGTCAGATTTAATCGAAAAAGTAATAGCTAAACAAATTATAAAACAATAAAAATAAACAAGTTATGCCAAAGAGTACGAATACCTGCAACAACATTCTTGCATTAATATACAATGCAACAGCGTGGGCTAATATTGCGGATAATGCCGCTTCTTCACCTATTACAAATATTTATGTTGCCCTTGCAACCGCAAGTTATACCGCAACTTCAACTATGAGTAGTAATGAAGCAACTTATACAAACTATGCCCGTCAAACGGTTGCTAGAAGTACTGCGGGATGGACTGCCCCATCTGCAAAAGCAACTTCAAATGCAGCACAAATTACTTTCCCGCAATGTGGGGCAAGCGGTAATACTATCACAAGTGCAGCCTGTGGTAAAGCTAGTGGGGCATCAGATATTTTTCATTATGGGGATTTAAATGCTTCTATTTCAGTAAGTAATTTAATACAGCCAGTTTTCGCTATTAGTTCTTTGTCAATCACAGAGTCATAGTATATGAATTTAAACGAAAAGTTCCCGCCACTATATAGTTGTTCAGTATGTGGTAAAGCGGTGAAAGTTATACCACAGGGTATAGGTAATGAACCATTGTATGAATATCATAAAGATTGCCCCCATAGAGGCGTTACAATATATGCTAATAGAAAAGTTATATTGAGGGGTAAGGGGCAATTAAATATGGTACAAGAAGCGCAATATAAAATTACTGTTTCAGTCAGACAATTATTGTCTTATTTGACAGGTAGGAGTATATAAACTATGCCCGGATTCACCAACATAAAAGATATAGTTAATTCGCAGGTAACCAATGGCTGTGAAAGATTTTCTTGTTGGCGAAAATCACCTAACCAAGCCAGTCCTGCGGGTATTTGGTTTGATATTTCAATGTCGCCGGGGAATCCTAGCCCTAAATATTGGTTTGATTCAGCCCCATTAAAAGCAAATACAGTAGCGCAATCTACGGATGGTGGGTTATGGCATGGGCAAGCAGTTTCCCCACAGCAAAAAATATTAAAGGAATTAATGGCTATATGTGTAACTGCTACCCCGTTACCTATGCCAATTATTTTATGTGATTATCTTCTTTATTACCCTACTATTGATGAATCCGTTGCAGGGGCGCAAATAATGGATAATACACTATCATTAACTAGATATACAAGTGGTCAAGGGGTGCAAATGATGGCTGTTTCAGATGCTAGTAGGGTAGGGGGGCAACCTGTTACAGTAAGTTATACTAATTCATTAGGAGTATCAGGAAGAACAGCCACTTTCATTGAAAATTCAGTTTCCGTTAATGGTAACATTGTAAATTCAGCACAATTATCTACAACCGCATCAAGTAATGCTACGGGTGCATTTATACAATTACAATCGGGTGATACTGGTGTTAGAAGTGTACAATCTGTAACAATAGGTGGTTCGGGTGATGTTGGATTATTTAGTATAGTATTGGTTTACCCAATAGCTAGTTTTAGTATTAGGGGTATTGATGCACCCGTAGAAGTAGATTATTTGAAAGATTTTATGGTTATCCCGCCTATTCAAGATGATGCTTTTTTATCTTTTCTTTGTTTACCACAAGGTAGTATATCAGGGGCAACAATTATAGGTCATATAAAAACAACATTCAATTAAAAAATAAAAATTATTATCATGGCAGGTTTTCAAACAATGGACTCAATCATAAATGCACTATCACAAGGGCAGCGTTTTCGTGCAGATTGGAATAAAAACTTCTTACCTACAACGGCAGGTACGGCAGGTCAGTGGGCTTGTTTAGCTAGGGGCGCAGGTCAGCCGGGGGCAGATGCTTTATATAATACGGGTACAAACTTATTGTTTCAGCCTGTTTATGATATAACTACCAATAATTCTGGTATATTACACGGTGGCAACGTAGCCCCCTCATATAAAAGTATTATCAATGCAAATGCCTATACAGCCGCAGCAACCGTAGCCCCATGCGTAATGATGCTAATTGATTTAATAGGGTTTTATAGGTTCACTACTGTAACAACTACAACCGCACAATCTACGACAAACACATTAATGGCTTTTGCCACAACCGTATGTAGTGTAAACAATATCCTTACAAATACAAGTACAGGTAGTAACGTAGCTATAAATTTATTCCCATATACTAGGGTACAGTTTACAACAACGGGTACACTTCCAACGGGTTTATCTACTTCAACAAACTACTATGTAATTAAATTGACTGATACCACAATTAGCGTAGCTTCTTCTTATGCAAACGCAGTAGCAGGTACGGCAGTATCTATAACAAGTGGTACAGGTTCAGGGGTACATACTTTGAATACTTTACTTCCAAGATATACTAGCGGTGCAGGTGTTCAGGCAATGATGTTTAATACTAACGCAACCCCATTAGGTGCAGCAACCCCCAACTTATCAATAGGATATACCAATAGCGCACAAACAGGGTCAAGAGCAACCCCGACAGTACTACCTATTGGTAAAACAGCCGCAGAAAATGGTATGATTATTTATTCGGGTACAGGTTCTGGTAAATATGGCCCGGCTATGCCATTACAAGCGGGTGATTCAGGTATTGCGGAAGTAGATACTATTACTTGTGCTACTTCTTATGTTTCAGGGGAATTTAGCGTAGCATTATATGTTCCTTTATTAGTTTTACCTATTACTACATTGGGTGTGGCTAGTGAAAGGGATTTATTAAACCAAGTTCCATCATTACCAAGAGTATATGATGGGGCTAACTTACAATGGTTAATGTATCAAGGTGCAGCAGTACCAACAAACAGTTCAATAGTAGGTGCATTAGAATTTGTATGGAATTAATTATATGGCATTAATAGGTAACTATAACGTATTCAATAAAACCCCCGGCAGGTATCTTGCAGGTACTTCAACGTGCGATAGAAGTGATTTTAATAGGGCGGGGGCTAGTCGTAATTGCTATTACAATGATGGTGGTAATTTTAGTACAAATGGAAGTACAAACCCGACACACTTATTATTTACTTATGCAAAACAAGTAGGTTATACACCCCCATTTACATGGAATATTTCTCAATATGGGGGTGGGATGGCTATAAATGCTATTGGTACTTCAGTTATAGTATTCCCGTTAGTACCACAACAACCAATGTTAGCCTCTATAACAGGTAGTGGTACATTGACCGCAAGTATATTAGGATTAGGTAATATTATATCTGCCTTAACAGGTAGTAGTAGTTTTAGTGCGACAATTAGTGCAAATGGTAATATTGTTTTATCTGCAACAGGTAGTGGTACTTTAACAGCTAATATATTAGGTAATGGGTTAGGTGCTTTATCATTGACGGGGAGTGGTTCATTATCTGCAACTGCGAATCTATTTATTAATATGATTGCAGCAATGACAGGTAGTAGCGGATTTAACGCTTCTATCAATTCATTGGTGGCTATGTTATGTTCAATGACAGGTAGTAGTACCATTTCAATAGATATAACAGGTCAACAACCAATGTCTGCATCAATTACTGGTAGTGGTTCTTTAATCGGTAATTTATCTGCATTTGCTGAAATGGTATCTAACTTATTAGGTAGTGGTTTATTATCAGGAACAACTACGGCTACTGCTTTTATGAGTGAAAATATTGTAGTAACAGGTACGGGGTTAAATAGTGCGAATGTAGGTCAATATGTATGGCAATCCATTTTAAGTCAATTTTCAGCAGACCCCAATAGTGCAGCCGCTAAATTATTGGCTTCGGCTTCGGCAGGCGACCCGTGGAGTACGGTATTGCCGGGAAGCTATACTTCAGAACAAGCAGGTTCAATATTAGCACAACTTCAAACATATATTGATGAATTGCATAAAATACAAGGGCTAGATGCAAGCAATCCGGCTACCACAACGCAAACAACATTAATAGCAGGTGATATAAATATAGATATTACAGGTGATGGTATAAATTCAACAACATTCACAAGACAATGATAAATCCATTAGCCATAGCAACAAGGGGAAGATTATCAAATTCTGCAAAAAGAACGCTAACATTAGCTACTTTAGGATGGATATTAGTTTATAGTGAACCAGTTAATAAATCAGATGCAGATGGATTAAAAAATCCCAAAAAAGAATATAATAAGAAAAAACAAAGAAGTTTCGTATTAAAAGATGATGCAGAAGTTTTATCAATAATAAATAGTTTCTTACAATGCCAAAAATAGATTGTTTTACAAAACATTTCCCTACACTTTCAACCGAATTTTCTAATCGGGTTAAAGAAGGTATGTCAGACCATGAACAAAAATTAGTAGGTATTGAATTAGCATTGGAAGAACATAAAAAGTTAAATGATAAACTAAATAAATTTAAGAAAGGAATAGGCATTAAAAAATCAGAATATACGGAACCCGAAAACTTCAAAAAAATAAAAGAAATTAACGAAGAATATAATAAAAATATTAATCAATTAAAAAGTAAACAAGATGCCATTCAAGAGTCAAAAACAGGAGAAATCGGCGTTCGCAACGAAACAGCCATTCGCCAAGAAGTGGGCAGCGGAAACTCCGAGTCAAAAGAGCCTACCAACAAAAGTAACGGACAATCCAATAAAGAAAGCAAAGAAAATGGGGCTAGCAAAGAGCCTAACGGGGCAGTAGAAGAACCTAAATCAGACAATGATAAAACAAGCATAAAAAATGATATTACTAATCTTCGTAGAAATCAATTTGGTTTAAATGAAGCACCAGAAGTATTAGAAAAAGAGTTTGGAGAATCATTAAAGCAAGCTAAACAAGATATAGAAAACGGTTATGACCCCGAAAATTTAGTAGAAGAACTTTATAAAAAACCAAGACCATTAACAGATGTAGAAAATGCTAAGTTATTGATTTACCAAAATGGGAAAGAAATTGAGTTAGAGAATATAAATAAATCAATAAATGAGTCATCTGAAAAGGATGATAAAGCTAATATTCAAGAATTTAAAATAAGAAAGGCTAATATTTTAGATAAACTTCAACGTCTATATGATGTAAATAAATCAGTAGGTACAGAAAATGCAAGAGGTTTAGCATCAAGAAGAATGATGATTGATAGGAAATATTCATTGTCTAATATGATTTCAGAAAAAAGGGCATCTGCAAATGATGGTAAACCACTTACTGAAGAACAAGAAAAGCAAATAGAAGATTTGCATAAAAAAATAAAAGAAACCCAAAAATCTTATGATGATTATATCAAAAAAACAGAAAGCGAAATAAAAGAATTACAAGAAAAAATACTTAGTAAGCCAATAAAAGATAAAAAAGCAGCATCACAAAAATTAAGAGATTGGGCAGATAATTTTGAAAAAAAGCATAAAGGCGAAAGTTATGCTACAATAATACCAATTACCCCTAAAATGATTGCCGATGCAGTTAGGTTAATTGCAGACGGTATTGATAAAGGGGAAGATTTATTGAAATTAGTAAAAAATACTGTTGATTCTTTTAAAAAAGATAATCCAGATATTGATGAAAAAGAATTTACGAAACAATTAAATAAAGAATTGATAGATGCTAATTTAGTAACTAAAACTAGCAAAGAAGAACAAGAAGTTAAAAAATATAATGGGTTATTAAAAAATGGTAAAATTGATAATACAGCATTAAAATTAAAAGCTGATGCAAATAGGGCGCAAAATGAATTTGATATTAGTATAAAACAAGATGAACTTAAAAATAAATCTTTAGCAAGTAAATCGCAAGACACATTTATAAAATGGGAAAGAGGATTTAAATTATCTAATCCATTAACTCTTGCAAAATTAATGTCAGCAGGTGGTACTAGGTTATTAACTACGCCATTAGAAGATATAGTAGGTGGGGCTTATTCATTAGTATTGCCAAAATTAGCTAAAGGTGCTATCGGTGAAGGAGGTGGGTTAAGAATATCAGAAACAGCAAAAGCATATAAAAAAGGGTTAATTGAAGGGATGAAAGATGCATATATGATAATGAAAAGGGGGAGTATGGGGAAATCTAATTTAGATACAGTATTTGGTAAATTAGGTGAATTACCGCCAGAAGCTATTGATTTTTTCGGGCAGTTACACAGCGCAACGAAAGCCCCCTTTAAAAGGGCTATTTTTGAAAGACAATTAGAAAAAAGATTGAGAAGAAATATTGCAAATGGCGTAGATGTATCAGACCCATTAGTACAAACTTCTGTATTGGTAGATGCTTATAAAGATGCCAATAGAGCAATATTTATGCAAGATAATAAAGTAGCTACCGCATATCAAAAAATGGTAGGATATATGGAAAAAAATGATTTAAAAGGGGCAGCTACCGTATCTAAGTTTTTCTTACCATTTGTAAAAGTGCCTACTAATATAGCAGCAGAAATAGGGGCAAATATATATGGTGTTCCTGTTGGTGCAACTAAATTGATTCATGGTGTAATTACAAAAGGTATGGAAAATATACCAAAAGAAGAAAAAGAGCAAATATTTCGTTATTTGAAAAAAGGTTCTTTAGGGGCTGCGGCAATAGCTATTGGGTATTTTAATCCTACTGTATTTGGGGGGTATTACCAAAATAAAGAAAAAAGAAAAAAAGGCGAAGCAAAAGCGAATAGTGTAAAAATATTTGGTACTAATATACCCGCATATTTAATAGAAGCACCTATTTTTCAAGCTGCACAAATAGGGGCAACTATAAGAAGGGTAAAAGATAAATTAATAAAAGGTCAGCCAGAGGGTATAGGAGAAGGTATTTGGGCAGGGGCATCAGGGGCAATACAAAAAATACCATTAGTTGAACAGCCAACAAGAATTAGTTCATTATTTAAAGATAAAAAAGAAAGAGATTATTATTTAGGAGAATTAGCTAAAAGTTCGGTTGACCCTGCACTTGTTGACTATTTAGCTAAGGCAACAGACCCAGCAGATGAAGGAAGTATATTAGGAAAGGCATTTGACCCTGAAAATAAAAGAGCAACACCTGAAACAACATTGGAACATATCAAAAGTGGATTACCTTATTTCAGAGAGCAATTACTATTAAAGAAAAAATAATATATGAGTGAAATAGAAGAATTAAAAAAGCAAAACAAAGAACTTTCTGATAAAATACATTCTATTGAAAAAGGTGATTCTAATTTATATTATGCCGTTAAAAAAAAGATGTCTGAATTTGCTATTTTATTGAATAAAACAAATATGTCAGAAGTCGAAATTGATGATAAGAATAGCAAAACATTTGAAAGAATTACGTCTATACTTGAAAAGTGCGAAAAAATAGCAATATCAGCTTCAGCATTAGGGGTTAGGTCAGGGATAGAAGATTATAAAAAAGAAGATGCACCAAAGCCATTTGTAAGTACAATAGCAGATACTAGAAATTAATGCCAATAGAACATATATATGGTGTAAATATTAATATACCTGAACCAAATGGTAAGTATATTGAAAATTGGGGTACAGATAACCCAAGTGAACAATACTGGAGAAGATTACCATTACCTTCTTTTTTCGATTTAGTAGAATATAATAAAGATGGGGATGTATTACTTACTAAGCAACAAGAAGAATACGCAAGAGAAGAAGTAAGAAGATGTAAAGAAGGTTTTTTCTTTATGTCAAATGGTAAAATAATTCACTTAACAGGTAAGTATTATTTTTATTTAAAATTTTGGAAATTAGAAGATGATATTTACCCTGATTATAGAGATTTAGATAGAAGATATTTTGAGTATTTAAATTATTGGGAAAATATACCTTGGTGTCTAGGCATAATAATCGGTAAGAAAAGAAGACAGGGCGCAACGTCAATGGCTACTTCTAATATAGTTTATGAATGTATATTTTTTAAAAATAGTTTTTGCGGATTAACAAGTAAAACGCAAGTAGATGCTAAAGCAGCATTTACAAATATGATTGCGTTTGGTTACAGACAATTACCAGTATTTTTAAAACCCAAACAATTAAACAATAAAGATAGCGTTAGTGAATTAGTATTTGCACATAAAACAGTAGAAGTAAAAAGTGGTAAGGGTAGTGTAATAGATACCGATTCGGGTCATAGGTCAAAAGTGGATTATCGTGCGCCATCTTTAAATAGTTACGACTCCGGGAGATTGTCGAGAGGGTTATTTGATGAAGGTGGTAAATGGGCGAAAGAAGTACCATTCTCTACATTTTTAACTATTGTAAGTAAAACATTAGTTAAGGGTGCAAAAAGAGTTGGGTTTATAGAATGTCCTAGTACTTCAAACAGTATGACAAATGGGGGAAGCGAATTTAAATTAGTTTGGGATAATTCAGACCATACTAAATATGAAAAAACGCCAAACAGATTAGTAAAATATTTTACACCCGCATACGATGGGTATTTAGGTTTTATTGATAAATATGGTATGTCTGTTATAGATGAACCAAATGAAGAACAATATAAATGGTTAGTAGATAATTTTGTAGGGGTTGGAGATTTAACTGAAGAAGATATAAGATTAGGTGCTAAACAGTATCTGTTAAATAAAAGAAAGCAATTAGATGGTTCTGCATTAGAAGAAGAAATAAGGATGAATCCATTTGATGAAAGGGAAATGTTCATGCTTAGAAATAATAATTGCCATTTTGATGCAGTATTATTGAACGATTTATATGATTTAGCAAAAGTAAACGAAAGTTCAGTAATTGAATATGGTAATTATGTTTGGAAAGATGGGATAGAATTTACTGAATCAATTTGGGAACCTTGCAGTAAAGAACATGCAAGATGGCATAGACCAAGAAAATTTAAAGTGCCTGAAGGGGAAACCTATTATAAAATAGGTAGTTTATTTTACCCAAATAATAGTATTCAATTTATATCAGGTGGTGACCCTTTTCAAAATTCAATTACAGAAAGCGGGGAAGGTTCAAAAGCTAGTAGCGGAGTATTAAATAGGTATGACCCGGAATCACCCGACCAAGTATATAACAGAATGTTTGTTTCAAAATACCATGCAAGACCAAAGATGGTAGAATTATACCACATGGATATGGCATTACAATGTTTTCATTTTGGGTGTCAGATTTTATTTGAAGCAAAAATGGATGGCGGGATAAGAGATTTTTTTATTGATAATTATTTAGAACCGTTTTTAATAAGAATAGGAGATAAATCTACTTATGGTATAGACCCCAACGCAGATAATAAAGTATTATTAGTAAACGCATGGAATACTTATATATTAAAAGAAGGGAAAGAAGGTAAGTTAATATACCCCGATGTAATAGATGATAAATACGATGGGTTACTTAAATTTGATATAAATTATACAGAAGTAAGTGACCAAGTTATGGGGTTGGGTTGGACTTTGGTTGCAGATTATTATAAGCGGGCTAATTTCAAAAAGAATGTAGAAGTATTTGGTATTAATGATTATTTCCCTAAAAGAAGCGCAGCTAGTTAATATGTGGAAGAAATTTTTTAGTCAGATATATTTATTAAATCTTGAAAAAAGAGTAGATAGGCTATTGAAATGTTGTGAAATATTTGAACAATACGATATACCTTATAAAAGAATATCTGCAATAGAAAAGGAAAATGGTGCTGAAGGATTAAGAGATACAATGATGATAGTTTTTGAAGATGCAATAAAAAATAATTACCAAAACATATTAGTATTTGAAGATGATGTTAAGTTTGTCGAATCAGTAGAATTATTTAATGAAACAATGAATAAAGTAATTGAGCAAATACCTAGTAATTACCATACTTGTTTTTTAGGATGCCAAGCTACTGCGGGATTCCCTAATTGGTATTCAACGAATTTACTTCCACTTAATAAAGGATTTGCAACCCATTCAGTAATGTATAGCTTACAAGGTATTAATGAAATAATGGTAAGGGGTATGGGTTACCCAATAGATAACTGGATGGTAGATGAAATACAAACATTGGGTCATTCATATTGCGTATTCCCGTTGTTATGTACACAATATGAAGGGGATAGTGATATAGGTAAAACATGGATAAATTGGGATGTGTTTATAACACAAAGGTATAATCAAAAAATAAATGAATTAAGATGCCGGAATTAAGAAAAATATCACTTTGTATAACTACATGGAATAGGGTAGAAATGACAGTACATTCATTTTTAGACGTTATCAATGATGAACGGATTTCAGAAATAGTAATATCAGATGATGCAAGCGATATGGAAGTTTTTAAAGAACTGAAAAGCATAACAGATATATTCCCAAAAATAAAACTACATAGAAACTTAACAAACCAAGATTGTTATAGAAATAAATATACCACTATCATTTTAGCCAAAGAAGATTATTGCATAATATTAGATAGTGATAATAAAATTGATAAAAAATATATTGATAAAATATACGAACAAGAATGGGATGAAGAAACACTATTAGCCCCTAGTTGGGCTATGCCTAATTTCGATTATAGGGAGTATTCAGGAGTTATTTTGGATAAGGGTAATATAAACCATTACTTACCTTTAAATATGCTAGAAACGTGCCTAAATACAATGAATTACTTTGTGAACAAAAATAAGTATTTGGAAGTATGGGATGGATCAATAGACCCCGTTACAAGTGATAGCCTATTTCAAAACTATAATTGGATTAAAAATGGTTATAAAATACATATTTTAGAAGGTTTATGGTACAGCCATTTAGTCCATTCAGGAAGCCATTACCAAAATAATGTAGTAAGGACAGGTGATTTTCACCAAAAATTACTTCAAAAAATTAGGGATTTAGATAAGGAAATGCTAATTTAGCATCATTTAAACCTATTTATGGTTGAATTTACCCCTGCGGGGAGAATGGGTAACTATTTATTCGAGTTGAGTACGGTAATTAGTTACGCATTAGAACATAATTTAGATTTTACTGCACCCAATAGGACTGATAACCCTAAATGGAATCCAATTTACTGCCCCCACTTAATAAATAAAGCATATAACCCATACCTAGAAAAAATACATATTTGGGAAAATAAACACAGCTATGAGCCATTACCATTTGATGAATCATGGAGAGATAAAAACATTTGTATTGAAGGGTATAGGCAAAGTGCAAAATACTTCGATAAACATAGGTCAGAATTATTGTATTTATTAGACTTCCCATACGGTAAAAAGGAAGGGTATGTAAGCATCCACGTTAGAAGGGGAGATTATGTAACATTGAGAGAGAAACACCCCGAAGTATCAATAGATTGGTATTATAGGGCAATGGCAGAATTTGAAGGTTTTACTTTTAAATTTTTTAGTGATGAAATTTCATGGTGCATGGCAAACTTTAGTCATTTACCCAATGTTGAATTTTCAAGCAACCCGGATGAAGAAACCGATTTAGTTGAAATGTCTTGCTGCGAACACCAAATTTGTAGTGCCAGTACTTTTTCATGGTGGGCTGCATATCTAAATAGAAATAACGATAAGAAAGTTATATTTCCTGAATTATGGTTTACGCCTAATTGGATGGGATTGGACACAAGCGATATTATTCCCAATTATTCCCAAAAATTAAAATAAATGTCAATAGGAGTAAAAGAAAATAAATCAGTAACGGGGGTACTTACATTTTTAGGTGATAACCCTACTGTAATAGATGTAGGTTCTAATAAAGGTCAATGGGCTGATATTATCTTAAATAGATTTGGTGATAATTGCAATATACATTTATTAGAGCCAAACGAAATGTTACTTAATTATACCCGTATAAAGTATGAATACAATAAAAATATTAATTATTGTTCATTAGCCGCATATAAAGAAATAACAGATTTACAATTTTACTTTTTTGAGAATTATAATAACGAATTATCTTCAATATATAGGGGGAATGATTGGGAAGATTTACCCATAAAAGAAAAGACAGTAAAAACAACGACAATAGAAAAATACTCTAATTCAAACAATTTACAGTATATAAATTACTTAAAAATTGATACAGAAGGTGCAGATGTTGATGTTTTATTGGGTTGTAAAGAATTAATGATTGATAATAAAATAGGCATTATCCAACTTGAATACGGAAGTCATTATATAAGAGCAAACCATAAATTCGATGAAATAATTTCAATAGCAGAAGAAACAAATTACGATATATATTATTGGGATGGTAATAATTATATAAAAGTATCAAGAGAATCATTTGTAGAAGATTTTAGAGCCGAAGATTTCTTTTTGACTAGGTTTAATATAGCCAACTATTCAGTAGGGTGGAATAACCAATTTATACTTAATACAGCATTGCTAGGTAAATTTGATTTAGTACTTGAATTAGGAACTTTTGAAGGACTTAATGTAAAATATATTTGCGAAAATTTATTAAATGATGGAGGCAGAGTAATAGTAATTGACCCATTGGAAAATTATTATACAAAAGAAGATACCGAACATACTGAAATATTTAAAGACCAGTACCAAAGATTTCTTAGAAATACATACGGTTTACCGATAGAATTAAAAAAAAATGAAAGTGATATTGTATTGCCAAAATTACATGAATTAAGATTTGGATTAATTTATATTGATGGTAGCCATACTGAAGAACAAGTATATAAAGATGGTTGTAATTGTTTTAAAATATGCAAAAACGGTGGTAAAATAATATTCGATGATTATACATGGAGAGAAGAAACAAAAAGGGGTATTGATAGATTTTTATTAGAACACCAACGATATATAACAATAATTTCAAAAGATTATCAAGTAGTAATAGAAAAAATAATAGACAAATGAAAACAGTATTAGTAACAGGTAGTTCAGGGTTTATAGGCGGTCATTTAGTAAAATACTTAAAAAATAATGGGTGCTATGTAATTGGGGTAGATATTGAATCACCAAAATATGAAAAGCCGGATAAATTTCATAAACTTGATTTAAGGGTACAATCTGCAACAAAATATATATTTAGTGATGCAGTAGCACAAGGGAAGCCAATAGAAGAAGTTTATAACCTTGCTTGCTTGATGGGCGGGATGGGCTTTATTGGGGATGAATCACATAGCTATGATGTAATGATAGGTAGTACACAAATAGTATCTAATATTATAGAATGTAGCGTATTTTATAAAGTAAAAAAATCATTTTACAGTAGTTCTGCTTGTGTTTATAATATGTATAAGCAAGAAAATACGGATAATGTTTCATTAAGAGAATCAGACAGTTACCCCGCAATGCCAGACCTTATTTATGGGTGGCAAAAACTACAATCTGAAATAATGTATGAAGCAGCATATAAGCAATACGGATTAAATATAAGAATAGCAAGATTTCACAATATATTTGGTATCGAAGGTACATGGGATGGCGGGAAAGAAAAATATCCGGCTGCAATAAGCAGAAAGGTAGCAATGGCAAAAGATGGCGACACTATTTCTATTTGGGGCGATGGATTGCAAACAAGGTCATTTTTATATATAGATACTTGTATTGAAGCAATAATGAGATTGATGGAAAGTGATTACATATACCCATTAAATATAGGTAGTGATGAATTAGTAAGTGTAAATGAAGTAGCAGAAATGGTAATAGGTATTTCGGGTAAGAAATTAAATATTGAACATGATTTAACTAAGCCACAAGGAGTAAGAGGAAGAAATAGCAATAACGAATTAATACAAGAAGTTTTAGGATGGAAGCCAGATACTAAGTTTATAGACGGTATTAATAAAACATATCATTGGATTAATGAACAGATTTTAAATAATCAAATTAAACAAGATTTAAATGGGTTGTAATAAAGTATATATTGATGGTGGGGCAAATTCAATGGGGGCTTACAAAATATTAAAACCTTTATTATTTATTGATGATTCATGGATAAAAATATTTATAGAACCAAACCCTGAATGTCATCCTTATATTGAAAATGAAATAAACGGACTACCTAATTGTATTTTAATAAAAGCTGCACTAACTACACAAAATAAAGAATATACCCTAATTACTAGGGATGATATGGCAGGTGATTCAGCCGCAACTATAATGGGTAAAGATTTTATAAATTTAAGTATAGGTGAATCAAATCAAGCCGTACCATCTTATTTACAATATAACATACAAGGGATAACCTTTGATGAAATAATCAATAAATATTGCCCAGAAGCAGATGAACTTTATATAAAATTAGATATAGAAGGTGCAGAATTTGAAGTATTGGAAGAATTAAATAAAAATTACTTCCCATTAATAAAAAAACTTTTCGTAGAGTTTCATGCACATAATGACTATATGAGAGAAAGAAGAATCCATATAAAAGATTATTATTTAAGAAACAATATTGAAATACTTAATTGGGATTAGTTATGGATTCTATACAAAAAATGATTACAGGTGTTTATATAGATTTAGATAAAATAGTTGCTATAACACCATTAATTAATAGAGATACTTTTTACGATTGTTTAATTCATTTTCAATTAATGAGTGAACCATTAAAAATAGATTTATTTGATGTTTTTAAACCAGATGAAACAGGGTATGGAGTTAGACTATCAGAACAAGAAAGGAAGGAAGAATACAATAAAATAATTAATTTGTGGATGGATTATAAAAAAAGTAAATTATGATGTTACCATTTCAAGATTTAATTAGTAGGTACAATTTAAAAATAAACGGGGTTTTACACTTAGGGGCTAATGAGGGGCAAGAAAGATTTTTATATAATGATTTAATAGACGGTGAAATATTATGGGTAGAAGCTATCCCATTTGTATTTGATAAATTAAAAGAAAATATAGAATCATTTAAAAAACAAACAGCCATAAAAGCATGTGTTAGTGATGTTGATGGTAAGGTCGTTGTATTTAATATTTCAGATAATGAAGCACAAAGCAGTTCAATGTTAGAGTTTGGGGTACATGAACAAATACACCCCAATGTACATTTTATAGATTGCATTACTTTAACTACTATTAGATTAGATACATTATTTAATTTATTAGAAAGAGATATTAGTAAAATAAATTTTCTTAACCTTGATTTACAAGGGGCTGAATTACTTGCCTTAAAAGGGATGGGTAAATTAATTAATCAGTTTGATTATGTACTAACAGAGATTAATGCAGTTCATACTTATAAAAATTGTGCATTGGTGGGTGAAATAGATGAATTTTTAAATGAATTTACAAGAGTAGAAACGGGCGAGTTAGTAGGCGGGGCGTGGTCTGATGCATTATACATAAAGTCAAGTTTATTATGATTGAAGTACCTGAAATATTCAAACAAGAAATAAATACTATCTATCCTTATGAAAATTATATAATTTTTGAGGCATGGGTAGCATTAAAAAATTTACCTGAAACAAAAAGAGAATACCTACCAATTAATTTTACTTCATACTTTGTAAATAATAAATACGGTACGGATAAGGAAGCATTACAAAGATTACAGAATTTTATAAATGAATTACCTACCGATAAAAAGTATTGGGCTATATGCCAATATGATGATGGTATATTAGTAGATACTTCAAGAATAGATTTACTTGTATTTAATATGAGTAAAAAAACAGGAGTAGAAATGCCATTGCTTAATATGCCACATTCATATAAACATGACGGAGTAAAAAATATAATGGCTTCTTTTATAGGTTCACATACACACCCAATAAGAGAAAACGTATTTAGATTAAATGATAATATAGGGTATTATATTTCAGATATACAACATGGAGTAGTTGATTTCTGTAAAGTATTAGCTAGTTCTGTATTTGGTTTATGCCCTAGAGGGTATGGGTTAAATAGCTTCCGTATATGTGAATGTATGCAATATGGTACTATACCAGTTTATATTTCAGATAATTTTGTTAATTGTTTCGATATTGATTTCAGCGAATATGGTATATTAGTACCCGAATCTGAAAGCCATGACATAGTAAGAATATTAAAAAGCTATACACCGCTACAAATAGTAGATATGCAAGATAAGATTTCAGAAGTTTATAAAGAATATTATACATACGAAGGGGCTTTAAATAAAATATTAAAATATCTTGAAAGCGAACATAATTCATAGTACTTCCCAACCTAATAGGTTGCCTATTCTATTAAAAGAATTAGAACAACAAGGTATTAAAAATTATGAAATTTGGGAAGGTAAACACGATATAAGTTCAGTAGCAAAGTCAATTAATTTATCACATAAGCAGATAATTGAATATGCACATGTGGCAGAATGGGATGAAGTTCTTATTATGGAAGATGATATTAGATTTTGCGGGGAAGGTGCTTTTAATTATTTCCTAAATAACAAACCAATAGATTTTGATATATACTTAGGTGGTATTTATATTGGGGATATATCAGAAAATAATAAAGTAAAATATTTTACTGGATTTCATTGCTATATAGTTAGCCGAAAATTTTACCAAACATTCCTAAATACCCCGGATGAAGAACATATAGACGTTTCTTTAGCAAATTTGGGGGATTATTATGTTTCCAACCCATTTACTTCCATCCAATATAACGGATTTAGCAGCAATACCCGCAAATCAGAAAACTACGATTTTTTACTGCAAAACAGGATTTTGTACAATAATTTTCAACTTTAGCAAATTTTTTTAGAATTTTAAGCGAATTTTAATAAAAAGACGTATTTTAGCGGTACGGTATTAAAATTGCCTTAAAATTTGGCTTCATTAACTCAAAGTAATAACGGATACCCTTCAAGTTCATTAGACCCAAGAGAAAAGAATTTTGATTGGATACTCCAATATGTTAGGGCAGCTTGGCACGAAAGTCAAGGGCTGATGCCTGCTATGTTTTATTTGGGGCAAAGTAAATTCCGTGAAATACGTCAATACGCACTAGGTAAGCAGTCAATTACCAAATACAAAAAGTTTCTTAATGTAGATGAAGTAGAGGATAAATCTTGGCAAAGTATTAACTGGGAAGTTCCATCATTCATAACAAAATACCGTGAAATAGCCATTTCTAAGCTATTACAGCGTGAATTTGATGTACAGGCTTATGCCATAGACCCATTAGCTAAAAGCGAAGAAGATAAGTACTTCAATGAGCAAAAGATTAGGATTCAAATGTATGAGGCTGCAAAAAAAGCCAACTCCCCGCTAGCAGATAGCCCAATATTAAAACCATCAGTAGGTGAGCCACAGGATGAAGAACAGTTGAATATTGAAATGGAATTTGGGTATAAGCACGTTATGTCAATGGAAGCAGAAGAAGCTATCCAATTAGTGCAGCAACAAAACCAAATAGACGAACTTAGAAAAAGGGTATGCGAAAATTTATTCGATTACGGCATAGGTGGATATACAACTTTTATTGATGAAAATGGGATGTGTAAGTTCCGGGAAGTTTGCCCTGAAAATCTTATCCTTTCCCGTTGTTCAAAAAATGACTTTTCTGATTTAGTACATTGGGGGGAAGTGATAGAGGTAAGAGTAGCGGATTTAGTGCCATTCTTTACCAAAGAACAGTTAGATGATATTTGTACCAATGTAGCAGGTAAATTTGGTAACCCCGCTAACCTTAATATATCCACCGCTTTATATAATCAAGGATGGAATAGGTTTAAAGTATTAGTATGTGATTTTAAGTTTTTAAACTGGAATGAAACAGTTTATAAAAATGAAGTAGATGGAAGGGGTAATAAAAGGTTTGTAAAAAGCGATTATAAAAATAAGCAATTCATTAAGGGTAATATAGTAGAAGAATATAACCAACCATTGGCAGATACAATGGGGGATATGGAACAAGGGGAATCTACTCCTAAATATATGACTATTACCAAAGAAGTCGTATATAAAACAAAATGGCTTATAGGTACAGGTTATATGTACGATTATGGTTTGTCTGAAAATATGAGCCGTAAAAAATCTTCATGGTGGAAAACTTCATTAGATATTCAATTATATGCTTGGAATTTCTATGATATGATGTACACAGGTATTACCGAAAGGTTAATGCCATTGGAAGATGATGCTTGTTTGACTTGGTTTAAATTACAAAACCTTTCAGCTAAATTAATACCATACTTAATTAATATTGATTTTAATTCAGTAGAATCGGTAGCTTTTGGTGCAGGGGGTGGTAAAATGAAGCCAAAAGAAGTAATGGACTTCATATTTTCAAACTTTGTCGTACCATATAGAAGTACTGATTTATTAAGTAAAAATCCTAACTATAAACCCGTAACTATTGAGGCTACGGGGCAATTAGAGGCTTTCGGGCAGTTATATGAAAAGCTAAATAATACTATCGAATTAATGCGTCAAATTTCAGGATTAAATGAATTGACGGATGGTAGTACTCCTAACGCAAAAACACTTGTACCAGTAGCAGATGCAGCAATGCAAAGTACCAATAATGCGCTATATCTTTTATCAAATGCAGAAAAAAGATTAATGCTTATGCTATCTGATTCTATTATACAAAAAGTGCAGATAGCGGTTAAATTAGGAAAAGTAGAAGGGTATGCAAAAGCACTAGGGGCGCAATCAGTTAAATTCTTGCAAATTAATCCTGATATAGCATTGTATGAGTTGGGAATATTTGTAGAAGATGCGCCTACGAAAGAAGAAAGGGCAGCATTATGGCAAGAAGTAAGCGTTAAAGAATCACAAGGTTTACTAAGTGTAGCAGATAAGATAATGGTAATGAGTTGCAGAAACTTAAAACAGGCTGCACTTTTATTAGATTATAAGATTAAAAAGAATAAAGAGCAAGCACAGCAAAACCAATTACAATTAGCACAGCAACAAGCGCAAGGTAATGCACAGGCTTCAATAGCAATAGAGCAAGCAAAACAGCAAACTATACAAATGCAAGGTCAAATAGACTTAGCTAAAATAGATGCACAAGGAAGATGGGTTTATATGACCGAAGCAATGAAAAAGCAAAGCGACCAAACGGAAGCACATATTCAAAGCGATGCGAAAATAATTTCAAATCAAATAATGGCTGATGCTAAAAAAGAAGCAAGCCTACAAAAAACAGCTTAACGAAAACAAACTTTATGGCTAAAATTTCTAAACTTTCAGACTTTAATGAATCAGTAGAAACACCAACGATTGAACAACCAATAGTAGATAATCCTATTGAAACTTCAAATACAAAGGTGGATGAAAGCGGTAAATTAGAAGAAAAAACAGAAACACCAATTACCGATACCAACGCAAGTAAAACCGTTGAAGAAACTAATCAATCTTCATTTGAATTACCTAGTTATGAAGATGAAGCAGAAGGTAAAACTGAAACGCCAAATAAAACAATAGAAGAAAAAGTAACAGATTGGAGAGAAGCTATCAAGAAAGCAGATAAGAAAGAATTATTTAAAGAATTAGGGTTAGATGACTTTGCCTTAGAACTTAATGAACACTTAAAAAACGGTGGTAACGCAATAGATTATCTAAATGCTAAAGCAGTAGATTGGGCTAAAGTCCCTGATACAGAAGTGGTAATGTCTGAACTTAAAAAAGAATATCCAGATGCTACTAACGCACAATTAGAAAGACTATTTAATAAAAAATATAGTCAAACTGAAATAGCAGATGAAGAAGATAAAGAAGATGGGTTGTTATTGATGAAATCAGATGCTAGAAAATTAAGAGAAAAAAAGATTGCTGAACAACAATCTTTCAAAATACCAGAACCAAAGAAAATCGAACAAGTCGATAATTCTGCGGAACTACAACAAGCTGCGGAAGCCGCCAGACAACAAGCAGAAATAGCTAACCAGTTTTACGCTAATCACGAAGCTACTAAAAGCCTTCTATCAAGCAAGAGAGTTGCAGTAGATTTAGGCGAATCAGGAAGTTTCAATTTTAACGTAGATAAGCCGGAAGTTATTATGAGGGCTATTACGGATGGTAATGTATGGCAGAAAATGATTGTTACACCACAGGGAGAGCCTGATGTACAAAAACTGCAACAACTAGCACTATTCGCTGCAAACCCTAAAAAGTTTGTTTCCGACCTTGTAAATTATGGTAAATCATTGGGTGTAGAAAGTTTAGTTAAAGAAGGACAAAATGCGAAAAAGCCTAGTGGTTCTTTAACAACTCAAACCGATGTTAAGCCAACGTATAAGGCAGGTAAGTTTGGTGGATAAGCAAAACAATTATTCACAAATTAAATCTTTAAAAAATGGCATCTATAGGTATAATTAATAAGTCGTACGTCTCTGCCCTTGACCCATTTCTTGATACACGGGAAATTAACAGGTTAATCACAGACGTTTATAATGAAGATGAACTAACAGATATTTTGGGTTTTGCAGACCGCAAAATGCCAACTATCCAACCTTTCTACAATACTTTCATTGATGAAAGTTTGTTTAAATTGTTAGATACATCACAAGGTTCTGTAACAGGTAGTGGTACTACACAAGTTACTGTACAATTAACAGCAGCTACTTCAGGTTATACAAGATTGAACGACCTTATCATGTTTGTAAATGATAATACAGGTATCGTTAGTTCTGTAACTACAACTTCTGGATTAGATACCGTTGTTATTAAATCAGTATCAGGTGCAAACCTTACTTGTACACAGAATGACTTGCTTTCTAGCTACTCAATGGCTGTAGGTGAGAACTCAACAACCCCTTTGAACCTTCGTTATGGGGTTACAAGATACTTCAATAAGATTCAGATTTTCCGTGAAACTTCAAAAATTACGGATATTCAAAACTCTGCAACTATCGAAGTAGATTTTCAAGGTCAAAACAAGTATATCTTCAAAGACCATTGGGAAAAAACAGTTAAACTGAAAGGTAATATCAATGCTGCCTTTTGGGGTGGTGATATGAGTGTTACTTCATTTAGTGATACTAACCCTGTACTTACTGACCCTAACACTATCGTTAGTTCAGATACAGGTGGGGGCGGTGCAATCCAAACAACTAGAGGGGTAAACAAATACATTGAACTATACGGTAATAGTTTAGTAGATGGTACTTTGGGTACTTTCCAAAAAGCTGACTTGGATAACGCACAAGATACCCTTATCTCTGTTCGTGCGCCTAAAGACTACTTAATCGTAGGTTCTTCTAAAGCACTTAGAGCAACTGATACCTATTACAAAAACTTAGGTAGTTCAGGGGTAAACTCTGTACGTTTGGTTATTGATGGCAAAGAAATGGACTTAACCGTAAATAAAGTAACATACGGTGGTTTTGATTTCAATTATATGAGTATGCCTATTCTTGACCATCCTGTATTGTTTGCAAAAACAGTAATTGCAAAATCACTTTACTACCTGCCTTATAACAATAAGGTTAAAGTAGAAGGTGGTGGTAGTGATGCTCAAATCAGAGTTAGGTACTTCCCTAAACAAACAATCTATGGTAATGACCTTATCAATGAAATTCATGGTGGTGGTTTCTCTACCGTTAATCCAAACGGTAACACCGCTAACATGACAACTGATTGGGTAACTTATCAAGGTCTTGAGTGTTTGGGTGTTCAGCACTTCTTACGTCAACAAGTAGTGTAATAGTTAGTTTCTTACAGGTAGGCTGCACTATGCAGCCTACCTTCTTAACTATAAAAATTAAAAAATGAAAGTTGTAGGTAATTTCAACAAAATTTCAGACAAATTAAAATCTGAAATCCCGGTCTTAAAACCAGACCAAATTGTAACAGTAGAAATGTTACATGGTATTCCTAACCCTAGCCCCGATGAAAAAGAAAAAAGGGAAAATCCACTATTATACGGGAAAAGGCAAATACCAACAAGCGATAGAATATTTGACCCCTATCTAACAGATAGTGCGGGTAATGTAGTAGGTGATTACGTTGATATTGGTGTAATAGATTCAGTAGATGCTAACGGTGTACCTACTTACCATTTCTTATTTCCGGGGATGGGTATGCAAAGATTTAACGGAAAATTTTCATTGAAGGGTGGGGCTATGCCTGATACAGAAATATATGAATTTTTGTGTCTATCCAATATGAATAAAGGTAATAAAAATAGAAATTCAAACGTAGAACCATTGTTCCGTTTTGTAGATATAGTTGCAGATAGTAAAAATGCTATTCAGAAAGTAGATATTTTAAGAGATGCTTTACAGAAAGCAGCTAATATTTCAGATGAATCAGCTAAAGAATTTTCGGCATCATTAAACTGGTCTGAAACAGAAATACTTGCTATTAAAGGTAAGGTATTGGTATTTGCAAAAGATAATCCCGATAACTTCCTTAAAGTATATAATGACCCTAGTACCAAAATAAAAGCATCTATTAAATTAGCTATGGATAGTGGTGTAATAGATTATGATATACCAACTAAAACATTGAAAATGGGTGATACTGTTTTAGCTACTATTGAACGTTCAAATGACCAATTACAAAGTATTTACGATTGGACTCAAACAGCTAAAAACGGTAAATCAACACTTGAATCAATTACTAATCAATTAGCTAAATTAAAAGAAGAACCTGAATTAGTATAACAATATGGTGGGGGTTATAATGACCCCCGCTACTTTAAAATTAAATAATATGTCATTCTCTCCTTCTTTTTCAGTAAGCCAAAGCACAGCTAATTTAGCTTTATTGACAGTAACAGATACATCTACGGGGTCAGATGGTACTATAACTCAAAGACGCATTTATTTACAAGAAGCGAGTGGAACATATTTAGTGCCAACGGGAACAAGTACAAGCTATATCAATTATCCATTGTCAGGTGGGGCAAGCCTTACTTCATCTGTTTTAGATAAAGATTATGCTTTAAATATCACAGTTCAATGGCTAGATGTAAGTAATGATGTATTATATACATCTACGGGGTTATATTGTTTTAATGCTTACGGAGAATCTTATTTGTATCAATTAACGCAATACCAAACATCTAATCCATCATTAGTTTCTAATTCTACTTTTTATCTTAACAAGATGAAATTAAGAACATTTATGGATGATGCAGTTCAGGCAGTTAGTTCTTTCGGGGATATTTATTCTGCTCAATCCGCTTTATCAGATGGGTACTTTTTAATTAATAACCCTACAACATTTTTTTAAATGCTATCTACTTCAACAATAATACAGTATGCTAAAATAAGCCAATACCTAGCTGCAAATGCTATAAAAAGGGGTATTGAACAAGATACTTTATTAGCAAATAAAATATACACCGAAAGAATATCTGTACAATGGGATTATACTAATAACCCAACCGATACAACATTAGTAGAAACAGGGAACTATTTAATAGCATTATGTGGGGCTTATTTCATAACTGCACAAGGGATAAGTGGTTCAGGCGGTTCAGTAGTAAATCCTTCAGCACCTTCCGCAAATATACCATACCAATTAAATATAACTATTACAGCAGGTCAATCAGGGGTACAAACATATACTAACACCGCATTAATAGGGGCTACTGCACCTAGCACAATATTTATTAACCAAAGTACTTTCCAATTATGGGATGGAACTACGGGGGAATATACGTTTAACTCTACCATAGGTCAATTAAACTTTAGCATAGGCGGATATACATTACAGACAAACGATAAACTAACTGGAACATTTTATAAAACTTCGTAGATGAAAAGAATAGGAATTATATTTTTATTATGTTTATGCGGTCTTATATCTAAGGCTCAATTTGTAAATACATTAACTACGGGAAGTAATTCAACTGATTTTAAAAGTAAAGGCGGTTTAACAGCAGATTCAGTAGTTCACTTAGCTGCAATCATATTCCCTGATACAACTACTGCAAATTTTAGTGTAGCATCAAAATACTCAGGGGCATTAATACAAGTTACAGGAGGGCAAATTTGGTGGAGAAGCCTTAACCCTAATCAATGGCATATATTTTCTTCTTCTACCGGGGGTAGTTATTTGCTTATTTCAGATACAGCAAATATGATGGCAAACCATCTAAAAATAAGTGATACCACTTATATGCTATCTAACCGATTAAAGATAAGTGATACGGCATACCTGGTTTCTAATAGATTGAAAATATCCGATACTGCTTATGCTTTATCAAATCGGTTAAAAATATCTGATACCGCTACAGCATATTCTTATTACGTTAGAAAGTCATTATATGTTAATACAAATGCCCCATTAAAGGGGGCAGCGGCATTGACAGGTAATTTAACATTATCAATAGATACAGGTAGGGTAAGTACACAAGTTATAACAGGCGGTGATTTGAATAAAGTAAGGGATAGCTTACAGGCTAATATTAGTGCATCTGTAGCGGGGGTATCTTCATTTTCATTTACTACTGCGAATGGTATTTCGGGTACGGTAATGAGTCCAACTAGCACACCTAACTTAACATTAACACTAAATAATATTACTCCGGCATCGGTGGTAGTAAGTGGTAATATGACCGCTACAAATGTATATGCAGGTAATATAGTCAAGTATTTAGATACGGCTAGTATGCTATCAACAAGAATTAAGTATAGTGATACTGCTTATATGCTATCGGTTTATTTACAAAAACAAGCAGGGGTAAAGTATTACGATACAAGTACAATGTTATCACCTTATAGGCGAACTACAACTAAAATAACAAATAGCGATTTAGCTAATTCAACAATAAGCGGTATATCATTGGGTAGCAACTTGGCTACATTAACATTCGATACTTATTTACAGTACAGTAGTACATCATATAACGGTAGTACGGCAGCAACAATATCCACAAATGCAACTCCTAATAACGTAGGTTCAACATTAATGGCTAGAGATATAAGCGGTAACGTGTATGCTAATTTATTTATAGGCACATTAAGCGGTAATTCTTCTTCTTCAAACACAACTGCAATAACAGATAATAATTCAACCAACGCAACTTATTACCCTTTATGGGTTACAAATAGTGGGGGTGGTTTTCAAAGTTTAAATACTTCATCTTCTAAAATAACATTTAACCCATCTTCAGGTTCTTTAACTACTTCAACTTTTGTGGGGGCATTAACGGGAAATGCTACAACCGCATCTACATTACAAACACCTAGAACTATTAACGGTGTAGCTTTTGATGGCTCTGCTAATATATCAATAAGTACCGCTTCTGCTAATTATTTAAATACTGGTTATGGTCTTACTGGAACTGCTTATAATGGTGCATTAACACAAACATGGACAGTAGATACCACTAAAATAATTGCACAAACAGATACCGCAGCATATTACGGGGTGGCTACTAAAACATTTGTAAGAACAACAGGGGCAAGTACTTTTGTACCATATACAGGGGCTACCGGGGCGGTAAATATTGGTAGTAACTCATTTACTGCGGGTGCTATAAATGGAACAATCGGAATTTTCAATAGTTCATATACAAATACAAAGCAATTACAGATACAATCACAGGGTAATATTCCGGGAATAAGTTTAGTATCAAGCGGTAATGGAAATGCAGCTTTTGTAACTAATTATATTGGGGCAAATATCACTTCTGTTTTAGTTGGTAGCGGAACTAATACGCCTACAACTGAAGTATTAAGGTTTGATAATACGACCGGAAATACAAGTACAACGTATTCGTTTAGCGCAAATGCAATAACAGGGAATACAACGAGATTCACAAGTAGTGGAAGTGATGCGGGTTATGCTTTCTATGACCGTGTTAATACTTCCCACTTTTGGTTATGGTATGCAAGTGGTGATATTGCTAACCTTTATAACGCAGGGTTAGGAACAAATGCTGTAACCTTTAACTATGCTACAAATGCAGCAATATTTTCAAGTTCTGTTACAATGTCAGGACTTACAAATAATTCTACAAGTTTGATAAGTGGTGTAAACGGGAATGATAACAATATTTATCTGAATGGGTACAATAGCGGGAATGTAAGAATTACAACAAATGCGGGTAATTCATCAGGGTATAATGGTATTTCAATAATAGCTAACAATACAGGTGTAAATAGTTTGCCATCTTGGGCTTTAGATTTAGGAGGAAATAATGCTGTATTAACTGGCTCGGATTTCTTTGGGATTGGAAGAAAACCAAACGGTGGTTCTTATACTACATTCTTTTCGATAGCTAATACAGGTGCAACATCTTTCTCAAATTCTGTTACAGCAAGTTCGTTTAGTGGTTCAGGGTCAGGTATTACTGGTTTAGTAAATAGTAACCTTTCAGGTAGTGCCGGGATAACAAATGCTAACCTTGCTAACAGTTCAATAACAATAAATAGTACTGCCGTTTCTTTGGGCGGAGCAATAACTATTACTGCAAATAATCCAAATTCTTTAACTATTAATAATAGTGGTTC
>JGI26470J50227_1000063_pt1 | contig 50650 bp, 92 predicted proteins | sample FreactTroBogLake_FD_50227 | JGI IMG/M metagenome (IMG submission 50227)
CAAGACCCTAACTTCACCTTCAGGACTGCTACTAATGAGGTTGAGCTCAAAGCCCTACATGCTGAGCTAACTATTGATAACGTACACTACGAGGATGTAAGTGAAACACCTACGGCAGAGGCACCCAAGGCGCAGCAACAGCCTAATAACGCACCTGAGCCAGAGAAAGCAGCTTCAACTACTTCACCCGATATTGACCCCTTCAACTCAGAGCAGGTTAAGGTGAGAGAGTACGTCATGGACAATGACCTACCTACTCAGGATGATATTAAAAAGACCGCTGAAGGAGTACGCACCGAGTTTGCTGAGCCTAAGACCCATGAGAGTGCCTTTGAGATGGATGACGATGCTTTCACCGACAAAAAGGAAAAGCCTAAATCTAACCCATCTGCCCAAGGACCGGACAAAGGAAATACCAAGCCCCAGCCTCAGGAGCCTTTGAATCCAAGTTTCAATGATATACCGGACAATCAAAAACGCAAAAAGACTAAGCGATTAGCCAACTCTATCGTAAGGACTGTAGCCAAGTTTGCCGAGATGGGCCTAGCCTGGTACACCTCTAAGGATATTACGGATGCCAAGTTGGCAGAGTACGAGGTATCGGGAGACCTAGACCTCAACGTGCTATTGTCATTGTCAGAGACTCAGGAGGCTACAGCAAGGGATTTTTTCATCATGCAGAGGGAGAAGTCTCAGACGGACTATAAGATGACCGAGGAAGAGCTCGATGACCAGGTAGATTCTTTGACTGAGGTACTTATGGCCAAGGGAGTAGCCCTAACACCGGAGCAACAGCTTATGTTCGATGTAGTGAAGGGATATGCCCCCTTGATTGCTAAGGCTATTCAGAACGGCAACCAGATTGCCTATGTAGTGGAGATGCTTAAGGAAAACACTAGACAAAGTAGGATTACGCAGACCCCTACACCAAGCGCTTCGCAATACGTTCCTCCTACACCTGCGCCTACACCACCACCTGCGCCCACGCCTGAGCCTGAACCCAAGAGGCAGCCTGAGCCAGAACAGTTTAAGGACTTCGGAGACTTATTGAATAAAAGAGATGAAGAAGAAGAACATATCTTAGGACACGAAACAGAAACAAAAGAATAACAATGAGAGAAACAGGGTATTACAAAATCGAAAAAACACAAGATTGTCCATTTGAGGTAGGATTTTATTCGCAAGAACGAGACCTATGGCAGCTACCGGGTACTGATGAATGGTTTTCTCAGGTAGATGTTGCTAACCTGAGCGCCTCAAACAACGTAGAGATTATACCTTCGGGAGACTCTATGATTATGCCATCGTTAACTATTCCTAGAAGAAGGGTACCAAGGGTTAACCAAGATGCTGAAATAGAGTTGGCGGAAGGATTCTACTTGTGTATGCAACGCAATGAAAGTCGATTTATTGACCGAAAACAATATACAGCAGCGAGATTTTTGAATGATTACCAGGTTTGTTACTACTTAGAAGAGGCAAAATCTGTAATTTTGTTCGGCAGCAATGCGCTGTTCGATATTGATACAGATTTTATTTATTTTAGTAATGATACTATTTTAAACATACTATGGCAGAAAGAGAAGCAGGGATGATGTGTTGTGTAGGGGTCCAAGGCGTTGGAAAGACCTACAGGCACATGCACACCATCAAAGATTACGTTAAGGACAAAGTTTACAACAAGGTTAAGGGTAGGAAGGTATTGATATTTGACACCAACGGAGAGTTCACCGAGCAGCAGTTCAAGAACAATGATATTGACACCGTTAAGCCTAAGTTGATTGCCTTAAAGGATATTAAAGATTGGTGCATTTCTCCTAACATTGACGTTAGACGTATTGATGCTAAGTCGGTAGGAATAGCCGACAAAAAGGTTATACTAGCTTATATCATTAAAAACTTTCGAAACGGACTATTGGTTATTGAGGATATTAACACCTATATCCTATCCATAACACACATGGATGAGATAGTGGGAGGTATAGTTAACCTCAGGCACCGGGCCGTTGACGTGCTTATAAGTTACCAATCTTTGAGAGCCGTTGAGCCACGCATCTTAAGTAATAGCCGTTGGATTAGGATGCACTATCAGTCGGGCCTTACTGAAGATGTTAAAGGTAAACTAGGCAACCCTGAGCTGTTTAAGATAGCCGAGCTGCTGGTGAAGAACAGGTATAACTCAGCCGACAAAAGATTTTTCGTCTATATCCATAACTTCGGCAATAAGATTCAAGGTAACTTCACCAAGCATGAGTTTGACGTAGCCTTGGAGCAGTACCTAAGGCTTAACAAGAAATTCATCAAGGAGGCCATGAGTGTTAACCGGATTAAAGAGGATGAAGCCATACAACTACTATCTAAGCAGTTATACGGACAATATTGGGGTAATCAATAAACTAACATAAACTATGCACACACTAACAAAGATTTTATTCGCACTATTATTTCTATCCTTGGTCTGGATGGTTATGCTACTCAGCAATGACAAAAAAAGGAAGGCGTTTGTCAATGCAATGATTTATTACAAATACAACTTCATATTCTTTGTGGCTTGTTTTCTTATAATTTTTCCTATGAACCTTGTTGAGGAACTGAGAAAGGCAGTTAACCATGTTTTTAAGCGATAAGATAAGGGCTATCGGTGAGATAGATTCTTACATAGAAGCACTAAGGATAAGTAAGCAGGTTAAAGAAAACAACCTACCTAAGGGCTACGATAAGACCATAGAGCTGTTTGAGCTATCGGTTAAGATTAAGAAGCATGTATTTATTCAAAATAAGTTATTAGACAAATTTGAGCAGGAATGGTTAACCCAGATGACAGAATAGATGTTTTAATTTTAAGCAATGGCCATCCTAGCATAACGCAATATGTCATTGGTACAATAGTTAAAAACACGTTCAACCTATCAAAGATTAAGTTTAAGATTCTTCAGCTAGGGAGAGACCCACGCATGGACCGGTTTGCCGTTTGGCTCAGCAAGAAAGGTTTTTTAAGGTCCTACCTGAGGAAGGATGAACACCAGATAGGAATCTATAACGGATATATGGAGCTGTTGAACCATAAACCAAGGCTAAGTTCAAGTTATAGTGTTATTTGGCCGTTAAACATGGTATTAGCTGAACCAACATGGCACATAACATTGATTCAAAACTATATCAACTACTCTAGTGAGCTTGGCACACAATCCACCCCTGGCATATTGGCTATTAAACCAGCAGGGCTAAGACCAACCATAGGTAGTATATGGGATTCGGAAAACAACATCAAACATGTAGGAACGAGCGACCAAGGTATTTTAACAGGGATATTGTTTTTTAGAACAAAAAGTATTATGTTTGACGAAAGTTTTAACATAAATTCATTTGCCTTGCAAAAGATGTGTATTGATTTAAGCCTTAGCGGATTTCAAAATTTTTACGTTCCCAACCTAAGCGCTGTTGAACTACCCATTGAAAACGAAACACTATTTCCAACCAAGACCGATTGGGATTACATGGCGTTCAAGACTCAGGTGAATGACAAGCTTGCAGATATTAAACAGAACCAAACAACTATTTAAAAACGAAAACTATGGAAATTAAGACACCAAAATTTAAAAAAGGGGATAGAGTTAAATTCAAAGTCGATAACCAAGAATTAGAATTTGTTATAAAAAATATTAATTGTAATGGTCATTTCTTTTTTTATTCTAGTTCCTATGGATATGAATATAGAGAGGATTATCTTGAATTAGTCCAAGAAGAAGAACCACGAAAAATCATTGGCTATAAATTACCGTACGATATGTATTTTGGTCAATGGAAAAAAGGTGATACTGTTGTAATAAACGAAACACATGAAGGTTACTATAAAGAAAAATCAGTTTGCATAATCCCAAAGGAAATTGCAGAAACATGGGAGCCAGTTTATGAAGAAGTAAAAGTAGAAAAACCTAAAACAATATTTGAGAGAGTTACTTGTTACGAAGATGCGTTAAAAGAATTGAACTACCCAACATACACATACGGTAGTAGTTTTGATAGGTTAAAAATTATCTGCAAAGCATTAAACCAAGGATGGATTGCTGATTGGAAACGTACTGATGAAAAAAAATGGTATGTATTTCATGATGGTAAAACCCTTAATTATGATGTTACCAGTCAATACACTCTAATGCCTAAATCACTTTATGTTAAGTCAGGAGAGTTAGCGAGACACCTAAGAATAATTGCAGAAAAAGAATTAATAGATTTTTTTGAAAGTTAATTAATCCAATAATAACAAAACAATTAAGATGGAAAATAAAGTATTACAACCGGAAATATCTAGGGTATTTTTAGAAATCTTTGTTCATGGTAAGCCTGAAAACAAGGAGAAACTTCAGAAGGTTATGGAGATTATTCAGAACCAGATGTTCACCAAGAAGTACATGCGCCAGACTAGGATATGTTACCTTATTAACGATGCTAGTGAGCAGGAGCAGAAGGACTACCTTGCTGAACAAAGCAAATGTAAGTATCATGTTTACTTTCCTGTTGACACCTTCACCGTTGACAAAGATTACGTTAAAACAGTAATGACTAGGCTTAAGAAGATGGAACTATACATGGGCCTAGTTCGTGAATCGGGAGTAGTGTTAAGTAAGGAATACCGAGATAAGGTAAAAGAAAAGGTAAAACCGGTAGAACCCAAAGTATCAAACCTTAAAATCCTAAAATGATGGAACAGAGGCCAGTATTAAAAAGTATGCAGGATGCCTTGGAGGCATTAAAAAGTAAACACCAACTACTCGAAAAAAAAGAACTACTCACAGGCCGTATCGTTGCTACTTTAAGTCGTAAGGATATATTAACGATTAAAGAGGATATGGAGTTGGTCGACTTTAAGTTAGAGTTGATTGAGCTTAAGCCTAAGATAGCATCATTAGAGAATGTTATTAAGGAGAGGGAGGAATACATGGCTAAGTACCTGGAAGAGTACGAAGGAAGGAGGAAGGAGATGGAGCAGAACTACGACTCAACCCTGGCCAAGTTCCTTCAGAAGGCAAAAACTAACCCAGAGATTGAAAAGCTAAACAAGTCAATCAAGTGGCATGTAGCCGACCTAGAAGAAAATAAAGTGCTTATTTACGAGCGAATTAAAAAGATGGTATGAGCCTACCTAGTGTACTTATAGCAGCCCCTACGGCTGAGGTGAAGAACTATTGCTTCAGGAATTGGATTGACAATGTGATGAGCTTTAGCTACCCTAACATTGATGTTTTCCTATCGGACAATACTAACGATTATGGAGCCAATGCCAAGAAGAACCAAAAGTATTGTGATGAGACCTACCCAGTAGCCAAGATAACTATAAAACCTTCGATGGTAATCAGCAAACTCACCTTGCTAGAGAAAATGGCTTTCTGTCATAACGATTGCGCTACAAGAGCCCTAAACCAAGGATATGACTATCTGCTACACCTAGAGACTGATATTTTCCCTCCTAGTGACGTTATTGAACAGCTGATGGCTGAGTCTATCATAAGGCCTAATGCTATCATAGGAGCTATGTATCATACCGATGAAGGTAAAGGTAGGCACCTGATGGTATTAAAGACTATCAATAGGAGTATGTTTGACAAAAAGTTTGATAAACTAAGACCGGATGAAGAGGCTTATTTTGTCAATGGTTATCTAAGAAGGGTATTTTCGGTAGGACTAGGCTGCGTACTTATACCAAGGCATTTGTTACCTAAGATTAAGTTCAGGGCAGATAAAAAATCGGATATGGCCCCGGATGGATATTTCGCTGAAGATTGCTACTTCAGGGATAAGATTGAGATTTACAGCCATACAGGTATCATGTGTAGGCACGATAACAGAAGGTGGGGTATTAAAGGATTGGATTACAAATAATTTTGTTATTTGAAAATAACCTATTACATTTGATTTAAAATTAATCCAATGCTAAACAGGAAATGCCATACACTAATACTTATTGCACTACTAGGATTGACTACATTAGCATCCTGCAAAGGCTCCAAGCATGTTAGGCATGGTCAGTTAGCCTCAGTAAGCAAGTAAAGGACAGCTACAACGAAAATTATACGAAATGCAGTCAGTTAAGATTAAAGATTTAAAGGCTATTCATGGACCTTTATGCGAACAAGCCGCAGTAATCAATGTTCTGTTATCGGCTAGGCAAAACAAGCAATCAATATCTTTTGATGAGTTGATGGACTACGATATTAACCAAGGGCATAAGCCTGGTGCAAAAATACCGTTCCTTCATATCATGGAATCCATGTACATCTGGGGAGCCGTAATGACCAATACAGCAGTTAATTTTGGCACCAATGATTTTCTAAATGGCTATCTATATACAGGAACTTTAATTGGAAATTACACACCAAGCATTTTGAGATTCTTTTACTGCACATTCTTCTCTACATACCATGCTTTTAATAAAAACGCCTTACAGCAATTCGAAAGAAAGGACTTTGATAGTATTCACCCTTCTACCCCAAAAGAGCTGTTCGATGCCTATTGCGAAATAATAAAACAATCTTAAACTATTAAAAATGAGAAATAATTTCGTTCCATTTGAATATGCAAAAGAACTAAAAGATTTAGGCTTCAATGAAAATTGTTTTGCTTATTATGACCTTGCCGAAGAATTAAAGCCAATAGACCATGATTTAGTTAATTTTCGCAGTTTATCTGATGGCTTAATTTATGCACCACTTTGGCAACAGGCCTTTAAATTCTTTAGAGATAATTACAAGTTATCTGGAATACCATTGGATAATAGCTATGAAATTTTTAGAATAGAATTTAAAGACAACCTTGATATCAAGGTGACTGACTGTGTAAATTATGAATATCCTTATTCATGTTTTGAACAAGCACAATGGGATTGCATTTTTATGTTAATTCGACTAGCAAAGGAGGCATAAAATGACAACTAAAAACAGAATTGCTTTTTTTCAAATGGCAATGGCAATCGCTTCAATGGGTAGTGGTATTAAACATCATGTTATTGAAAATAACGGAAATCCTGAAAAGATATTTATTGATAAGCCCAAGGATGATTTCAAACCGTCTGGAACAGAATGGTACTTCTTTAATTCTTATGGCGAAATTCTTACACCTCCAATACGCAAGGATTCTATTTATTTTAAATGCTATGCTATTAATAAGAAATCGGCAATAAATAAATACCAAAAGTTTAAAGCAAAGGAGGCTACCAATGTTTAAGGAATCGGAATTGAAAATAATGAGGAACGATAAAAACTTGAACGCTTTGGTTACAATTATAAAAGGTTATCCTAAAAACTCTAAGTTATACAAGGCGGCTTATATTGAATATTTATCAAGATTAGACGATATTAAATGTATTGCAGAACTACAACAAGATATATTAGATGGAAAAATGTAAAGGATGTAGGTATTTCCATGGCAGTAAATTTTGGAATTTAAAATGCAGATATTGTGTTAATAACACCTGGATTAATGAGCCTATATATAATAATTACGAGAGGCTATTTACCTCAGATGAGCTTAAAAAGGCTATGACGGATGCAATAGGTCTCAACCTATCATTTGAAGAGGTAACTGAGTATATTGAACGACTAAAAAAAGAAAGAAATGGATAAGATTTGTCAAAATTGTAGATTTGTAAATACACATCCTCACGAAGAACCATGTTTAGAATGTGTAACTATTTCTGTTAGAACTAAATGGAAAAACACTTTTACTAAATTCAAACCTAGAGAAACGCCCAAGCTAACATATACACACGATGAAGTTTTACAGCTGATGGATAAGGCTAAATTGGCAAAAGCATACGAGATAGCCTTTAATAAAGATGGAATAACAAATGAACAGATAATTGATAGGTTTAACGCAATAAGAAAATAACGGAAATGGATGAGAATTGTGAAACGTGCAAATATTTAGATTCATCAATAGAAAAAGAGCCTTGTTGCTCTTGTATAGATTTTTATGTGGATGGATATCCTCAATGGCAACCCAAAGAAGAAAAACCTTTAAAAGGCAATATGATACACCACAAGCCTCATGTTTTAGGTAATAACAAGCGCAAGCCAATTACCTACACAAGGGAGGAATTTTTTGATAAGTTTTTAGACATAAACCTAAAAGAACTAATAGATAATGATTGGGAAAAATGGTGCAAAAAAAATCCAAAATATTCAGAAGAACAAAAGAATTTTTATTGGTCAGGGATAGCCCATGGAGTTTTTTTAGTTATTGAAAAAATTAAAAACCAAAAAGAAGATGGAAAAGAATTGTAGTAATTGTAAAGTTTCGCAAGGTAACGACTGGCATGAGCTATGTGACACATGCACAGTAAATTCAGAAGAAGGTACAGAGGATAATTACCAGCCATTAGACCCAACATACACTAGGGATGAAGTGTTTGAGTTAATGCGTGAGGCTTATGATGAAGGTTATTCGCATGAAGACAATATGTCTTGTAAAACAATACTTGACAATTTTGACAAACTTAAAATCCAAAAAGAAGATGCCTAAATTTAAAGTGGTTAAAATGTATTCTAAAACCTTAGAAAACGATGAGCATGGTAGATGGTCCAGAACTGTTTGCTCCGGTAACGTAAACCCTCAAACCTTTACTGACCTTTTAGAATTATACACCATAGCCCATATTAAAAAGTTGAACGGCTATCAAGAAGGCTACGATAAAAATGGCAAGTTTTACTATAATGGTAAATTCATGGTAATTTACGAGTTTCCAAACAACAATAGTAACGACTTATTGTTTGACTCAGTAGAACAAGCTGCAAGGGCAATTAAAAGGAAGTTTAACAAGTTCATAAAAGACGTAACTAAATGAGCAGGGAGTTACAAGAAATAGATTGCAACTGCAATGATTGTTATTACCTGGTAAGGGATATTGAGAAATACAAGGCCTCTACAGCGCTTCATGAGAAATGGCAGAAAGAATATTTCGAAACACAAAACGCTAAGTCCGATAAAAAGTTGAAGGAGTTTCAGTTTAAGAACGATGCCTATGTTCACTATGGCCTATGTACTTTGAATCAAAAACAAATATCCTTCATCCCCAATACCTGCCAGGTACATACTCAACAATGTTTTTTACACCGTAAACACAATAAATAAACCCAAAAACCAAAACAATGAAGAAAACAGCTAAAAAAAACACCAAGAAGGCAAAGCCTGAAAAAAAGGTTATTCCAGAAAACCCTTACGAACACCTTAACCATATTGCTGAGGTTAACATCAAGTTTTACGGACAAGGTAAGATAAGTGGAACATTAAAGACAAACTCAGACGATTATTTTCCTTATCTATTTGAGATAGTGGGAGGAATTGAAACATTCAAACAAAAAATGATAGATGAGAAAAAACCATTAAATTTCACAAACCATAATAAATTAAACAAATGAAAGTAAACGTAGAAGGCCACAATTACGAATTGGGCAATTTTGAAAACAAAGAACAAAAAGGACAAACTATCCAGTTTATTCAAAAAGAACCAATCGCACCAGCCCATCCTGAATTAAAAACTGTAGCCGATGGAACTACTAACGAGGAAGTTTTAGAAATGCTGATTGACAGGATGAACTACCTACAAGGTAAGTTTCCTTGCAGAGAAAACGCTATTGTTATTACCAAGTTAGAGGAATCTTTATTATGGTTGAACAAAAGGACCGCAGACCGTATTAAAAGAAACGTAGAAGGAAAACAGATTAAGTAAACAATTAAACCCAATCCAATGTTTAAAGTAGTAATTAACATCACCCGGTTTAAGAACATAACCGTATTGGCTGAGAGAGTTGCCGAGATACTAGGAGGCAATGAGCCCCATGTAACCCAGAAGGAGATAGTATTTAACATATCCCCTACCAAGGTACAGAAGGTGCTAGACCTAAAGAACCAGCTAAAAGAGTTCGGAACGCTATCTATCAACATCACCAGGTAGTTATATAGTTGTACGTTTATTGTAATGCCTAAGTGGTTGACTAATAATCAATTACTTAGGCATTTTGCTTTATGGTACAATAGGATAAAAGGTTAAGTGTACAATTGTTACCTAAATTTGATAAACCTAAAATCTAAAAAAAATGACTAAAGAACATTTGAAAACCGGAGCTATTGTTTTCGTTTCAGCTTTGTTGGCTTTAGCAGTTCACCAAACTGTTATTGCTCCAAAACTTGTAAAGAAAGCTTAATCCATAAGGATAGCTAATACATAAAAAGGGAGACCACATTTCAACTTCCTTTTCTGAGCAAACAGAAAACTTACAATTCATCTTATGGTGACTTATGTAGGCTAGTAATTTGACCAGGCAACGGCAGAGGTAAGCATACCTACTTATGTAGTGTGTTGTTAATCGAGGCAATGAGGTGAGACAATTAAAAAAACAGTTAAAAACTTTCAAAAAAGAACCAAAATGAACAAGCACGAAAAAGAATTATTCGGTTACATCGCTGGAACCGAAAAAATGTCAGGCTTTGATTCTTACGATGAAGGAAACATGTCTTATTTCGACAATGATGACCTTTCTTTCTTCGATGGAGATACCCAAAGTAACGCAGCAGGCTCTAATGTAGCTTTGTCTGACCCTTATGTTATTAGCTACGCTAATACCAACACAGCAGCTAACGTAACCGCTATCATCTTCGGATATAACGATTATTTTGGTGCCGCTAACTACGGTAACCCTGCTTCTGTAGTAATCACCAACTTGCAAACTGGCACACAAGCTGGTTACGGTCGTATGATTGCGCAGTCGAACAACAAATTCTTCAAAATCGGAAAATGGAGATTCCAATGTTCAATTCCATCACAGTTGCAACAAACATTAACCATTAACCACGTTGACGCTAACGGTAAACAATATTCAACTCCGTTGAACTTGTCTATCATGCGTGATGCGTACCAACAACAATCTGACATTTTAGACGTGTCTAAAGTGGTAACTGTTGATGGTAACACCTTCGTGACTTTCCCATTGTTAGCTGGCGCTACCTTGACTATCAGCATGTTCCCTGTTGCTGTATTGTCTGGTAAAGCTAAGTTGAATGGTGGCCAATACGAAAACAGCGCTCGTGCTCCACGCTTGAGCGGTAAAAACGTAGCTCCGGTTATCATCCAAACTGACAGCTCAGTAAAAGGAATTACCAAAGGTTAATTCTTCTTACCTGGAGAAATCCAACTGAATAAGCCCTAGCCCCAAAAGGGTTAGGGCTTTTCACTAAAAACAAAGCAACATGGAAAAAGAAGCATTGCACAAAGACCAAAAGGATATATCAGTAATTACTTTAATTGCCCATGATGATGACTCCTGGAAGAAGGGGGCAATGTTATTACAAGAGTACGGATGGCCCAAAGCAAAGGGTCATAATGATTTAGAGGAAAAGCTAACCGATTTATATAACGGAGCTTCAAAGGAAAAGCAAGAAGAGTTAAAGAAGAAGATTGCTAAGATTCACCCACATGCTGAGTTTATACTTAAGCATATTTCAAAGAACGGAACAAGGACTTACGAATATAACGACCATACAGGCCTAGAGGAAACTTCAGGATGCGATGGTTGCAAAGGTAGTTGCGGAGCAAAGAAAGAGGCTATCTCAGGATGCGATGGATGTAAGAACTACAGCCATTTCATGCCACAGTCATTTGACGATATGTATAGCCTAGCTACCGGTAAGAAATCTAAGTCTAGCGAAGATACAACACCTGCTGAGGCCCCTAAGAAGAGCCTAGCCGTACCTATCATAGTAGGAACGAGTGTAGTTTTGGTATCGTTGATAGCTGGAATAGTTATTTTAAAATTGAGAAAACACAAAAACTAAAGATATGAAAGTAATTGTATTTGAAGATGCAGAGGTATTGGCACCTAACCAAGGGCATAAGAACTTCAGTAAGACCGGAGAGGTGATTAAAGAAGGGACAGAACTAGAAGGGGAGCCAGTAATAGTTGAAGGGATGAGAAGGGGAGAGCCTTTTCAGTACAAGATTTTCAAGACTAACGACAATAAATTTTTATTCATAAAAAAAATCAAACAAATGGAAAATTACAACAACGCTGACGCAGCACAAACACCAACAACGGTAAACTTCACCCCTGTTGAAAAATCAAACCGTCAAGAATTTATCGGAGCTATCGCTGGTGCGGCTGCTGGCTTCCTTTATGCTCGTTACAAAAAATTTGACAAAGCAAAGATTACTGCTTGGGTTATCGGTGGAGCTGCTGTAGGTTACGGTGCTGCTTATTGGATGGACAAAAAGAACAACAAGGTTGTTATTGCCCCTTCAAAATAATTAGTTAAATCTTAAACTTTTCAGGCCATGATGGATGGAACTAGAATTATTAAACTTGGACCACCAAAGGAACAAGAAATTGTTGAAATAATAGAGGTTGTCAACTTGGCATTGCCTATGGAGACTAAGGCAACCAAAGGGGATTACGAACTTGCGTTCGGAACTCCTGCACCTATTGCTACTAAGCCTGTTACTTTTGAAGAGGCTTTTGGTAAGCACACGCCTGAAAAGTCAGGGGATGATAACTGCATTTCTGTTACTGCACCACTTATTGAAACAAAGTCTAACGCAGCTGGATTTCAGGCACCTAGACCTACGTTCAACCCGGTAGCTAGTGCACAAGCCGCAAAGGCTAGTACACCAGTAGCATCTGCTACTACTACACCAGTTACTAACCCTGCTGTTGCTGCACAAGTAAAAACATTGTTGGCTCAGGTTCAACAAGCAAGCGCAGCCGCTCAGACAGCGGCTCAAAATGCTAAGACCGCTCAAAACAATGCCCCATCTGCCACATCTCCTAATGCTAAAGCAGGTATAACTTCAGCAAAACAAGCTACTGCTACTGCTAAGGCTACTGCATTTCAACAAGCAACAATAGCCAGGAACACTACCAATCAAATATTGACACTACTTGGCAAGCCTACCCTACCTGCTTTAAAAGCGCCTAGCAATCAGTTGAGCCCTACTAAGTCTAACGCAGCTAGTCAATATGGTTCAGCCCAAACCCCTGCTTCCCCTGCTGCGCCTAAGGTTATTTCTGTTGCTCAGGCTGGTCCTGCTGCACCAGGAACAATACCTGCATCTAGGTTTGACGGAGAGAGTAATTTTTCTGGGGATGACTTAAAGAAACCCGGACTAAACGCAACAAAAGTAGTTGTAGGTCTAGCATTAGTTGGAATAGGTTATATCGCATATAAAAAATTAAAATAAGAGAAAACATGGAAGAAGGAACTAGAATAATCCATTTAGGAAAGAAAAATAGCCTTAAAGACGTTGAGGTTATGGGCAGTAACCCAATTTCCTTTGAAAAAGCATTTGGAGAGTTTAAATCAAACGCTGCTGGAGGAGTAACGAACCCTTCGGCTTCTGCCACACTTACTTCGGCTATTACAAATATGGGAGGTAATACAGCGAGCAACACAAATGTTTTAAAAGGGAAAATAGACAATCTCGTTGCTCAGGTTAAGGTGTTGGAAGCAAAACTAACAACAAATCCTTCTAATTCACAGGCAATAGTTACTCAAATATCTTCTTTGGGCAGCCAAATTGCAACTTTGACAAATCAATTAAATAAAATTCTGGGGAAAGATAGTTCTTTTAATATAACCCCTGCTAATTCTAAAATACAATCTCCTGTAGACCCATTGGCAGCTCAAAAAAAAGCAGCCCTTCAAACCTCTATTGTTTTATTAAATAAAGCAAAAGATATTTTAAAAAGAGCAAAATCATTAAAAAAGAGTACCCCTACCTCTGAGGTAACTTCTATAAAAAAAGATTTAGCAAGCCACAAGTATTTATTAGCCAACCACCTGTCAAATATTTCTAAATTAGGAATAAAATCTGGGTTTGATGGATATTCTAATGCTGCTGGAGACTCTACAAGTAATCAATATGGTACAACTGTTGAAAATGCAGATGGCACATATACAACGACTCCAAGTGATGGAAGCGCTAGTTATTCATCAAACGCAGATGGTTCTCCATTAAGTGATAGTTCTTCAACTCCAAATACAATTCAAGATGCAAACGGGAATACCACATTTGCAGATTATAATAGCGATATTAATAAATCCACTGCAACTATTGCTGATGAAAACACTGTAACAAGTGTAACTAATCAAATACAACAATTACAAGATGCAAATACTTTACTAGGTCAGAACAATTTTGATTTAGGCAAAAACCCTGGCGTTCAACTACCTTGGTGGGCTGGAGGTGGAATGTCAAATGACCATAAAGCTCGTATTGCAGCGAATAATATTACAATAGCAGCAAATAATGGAACTATAACTGCATTGAACTCTCAGTTAGCAGACGATATAAATAAATTAGCAGGAGATATTGCACAAGATTACACTAACTGGAAAACAAATCAGGATATTGGTGACTTGCAGAATCAAATAAATACTTTGAACGATGATGTTCAAGCTGCGCAGGATTCAGCTAACACAGCTGAAACCGATGCTCAGACAGCTCAGACCTTAGCCAATTCACTTCAGGCTGCGGCTGCTGCAACACCTGCTGCTACAACTACGCCAGCAATAGACCCTACCACTGGACTACCAGTAACTACCACACCTACGGCTACAACGACACCGACCGTTACACCGGGCATAGACCCTAATACAGGTTTGCCAATAACGACTACGCCTACGGCTCAGGCACCAATACAATCTGTTGATACCTTAACCGGTTTACCAACTGCTGATGCAAACGCAATAGAAAGTGGTTCGTTAGAGTCAACCAACCAACAATATCCTGCTAGCTATGGCCAACAACCTTTGACTTATGGTCAAGCACCTGCTCAACCAATTTACGTTAACCAAGGAGGTGGCTCACAAGACCAAGGAATGGGTGACGGTAGTGACAATTACGATTACGACAATGAAGATTTCGATACTTCTGATATTAACCCGGATGATAGTTCGTTTGATGGAACAGGTAAATACATGCCCGAGCTACCATACGCACCAGAGGATTTCTCAGGATTTACCGAGGAACAATTAAACAAGACCTTCAAAAGTGAAGAAGGTATTGAAGTTCCTATTACCATCAAAGTTTCTCAACTTATTGCAGAGATAGGTATTGTTAAAAGCGCATTACTAAAAGCAATGTGGGAACTTAAATGGGCAACTACCGAGAATCAAGTTTCTGAAGAAGGAACTATACCTCAGTTGAGGGCTAAGGTTAGTGCACTTAAAGAAAAGTTCAACTACCTTACCAATATCTTAGAAACTTACAAACGCTCTAGGACAGCAAAAGGAACACCAGATGCTAATAGGCTATTAGAGGTTACTGAGGCTCAGAAGAACGTGTTGGCTATTGCTAACGCTAACAGAGCTGCTAGAGAGGCTAAACAGGCTAAAATTAACTCAGGCAAAGCTTCAAGTTCACAAGTTGCTCCTATTGCTGCTGAGATACCTGTAGGTGGAGACCTGGTTAAAACTACTGTAGTTAATGTAGTGAGCGAAACGGCTCCAACCGGTAACAATGGAAGTTCTACTAACAGAGTTGTTGAGTTATACTCTAACGCTGATGGCTCAGGAGACAAACCAAACAGTTCTATCAACTGGAAGGTAGTTAGCCTAACTGCTGTAGGTGCTTTAGTATTAGTTTTTGCTTATAACAAGCTAAAAAAATAAAACAATGGCATTAAGAGATAGGATTGCTACACACTTAAAGAATAATAACCCCAAGTCAGCCAATGCAGAGATTGCAAAGGCATTGGGGAGTATTATCTATTACCATAAGCCTGAGTTCATTAAGGTATTAAAGGACTCGTATATAGCCGTTCCTAACAACCCTAATCTTTTAGAGTTAGTCAACCTATATATCGACAATATAGACAAAAACACGAAGTTGGCTTTAGGTTCTGCTAAACTTTTAAGTAAATACCATAACCTACCTACAACGCATGGCTTTGCTGGTAATGATGACAATATGACAAAAGGTATTTATTACGTTATTGTTGACCACTTCAGCCCTGAATCAAAGTCTAATGCTGGTGGAGATGCTTTAAGCGATATATCTACCATAGGTGCTCAAACATCGGCAGGTGCGGCAAGTGGAGGGGTAGTAGGAGCTATTGCTGGTGCAATAGGAGGTATAGGTAATGCTGTTGCCGAGACTCAAAAGGCTAAGGCTCAACAAACAGAGGCCGACAATAAGATATTTGACTTAATTAGCAAAAAGCAAGAAGCTAAAAACTCGTTAATAACAGGTATTTTAGGAGCTAGTACGGCCGACAAAGATGCTCAGGCTAAGGCCGCTGAGAGTAAATCTAAGAACTTAAAGATAGCATTGATTATCGGAGGCTCAGTATTAGGTATTGCGGCTATCGGATTGACAATTTATCTGGTTCGTAAAAAAAGGAAAGGTTAATATCATGGCAAAGGCAAAGGCAAAAGTAACTAAATCGGAAATCTGGAACAGGTACCAAGCATGGTTGAAATCCAACCCTGGTAAGAAACAATCATTCCATAACCCTGACCAACTTGCTGTAGCTTACATAAAGTACCGCAAAGGACCAGGCTACTTGAAAAAGAAAGGCATTAGTTCTTTCGATGGAGAGCTAGGACCAGAGAATATTGATTTTAATTAATACACATAAGCGAGATGGCTAAAAAGACTTACGTTTTTATCACAGACTTAAAAACACCTAGGGTAGTTGGAACAGGTATTCCACATGCACCTCAAAAGATTGAGTATAGGACTTTCCGTAAGGGAGACACCGTCAACGGAGAGATGAAGCATGTTGATAATAAACCTGCTGTAATACTTATTGAAGGTAATTTCCCTATTCCTTTGCATGTAGTAAAGGAGTTAGTTGCTAAGGACTTGCAAGAGTTGAGCGGTGCGGATGGCAAAAAGGAGACTAAGGAAGATGACAAAGCCTTTGAGATGGAGTCTAAGATTAGTATATCTAAGAATCCTAAGGTAGCCTACCTAGATGCTATTGTAATAGGTTCGTTATTAGGCGCAGGCGCTATGTACCTTGCTGAGAAAAAGAACTGGGTTCAAACTACTGACAAATACGCTCCTTTATATGCAGCCTTAGGAGGAGCAGCCCTAGGAGCTTATCTAGTGTACAGGCACAAAAATTCAGAATAAAATCGGTAAATTTAACACATAAAAAATTGACCTATGATTAAGCTAACTAAACCACAAATTTTCACCATAGCCTCAATAGCAATTATTGTTGGTTGCGGTTATTATTTGAACCGTAAGTCTCCTGTTATTAAATCTTCCTTCGATGGAACTGGTAAAGGTTCAGGCGATGATTATTCATTGGCCCAAGGGCAGGATGATGAGAAACAAGTTGCTGAAGGACTAGGCGAAGAAAACGGCATGTATTCTTTAGGGGATGACGTGCCAAACACAAAATACTCTAAACTATCTGAGAGCTTCAGCATGGCTACGGCCGAGATTGCTGATAGTAACTCTAAAAGGGGAGTTGTTGACGTTGAATTTAACTAAAAACTAGGCTATGAAGGTTAAGATAGGAAATGGAGTAAAGGTAAACACTAGGTTGCCTATATACATCAATAACAAACCTCAGTTTACGGAGGATGAATATTCGTTGTTAGATGGTTCTTCAAGCTCAGACGATATTAGTAAGTTCCAGACGTGGGCTAATACCCAAACATGGCCTTTAAAGTTAGTCGTTGATGGCATTAATGGTCCGATGACCACACTAGCTTGGAGCACGTTAAGTAGTCAATACATGGCTGCCAATAACGCAACTGGCTTAGATGACGTAACTAAGTTCCAGACGTGGGCTAATACGCAGACCTGGACACCTAAGCTAACTGTTGATGGCGTTTGGGGTCCTATGACTAGCGCAGCATGGGATGCTGTTGGTAGCAAATATGCAGTAGCTAATCCTACGGCTGTTGCACCTAAGCCAGCTAGCGCACCTACGCCTGCGCCTGCGAGCGCACCTGCTGGAAAGCCTAACGCAACTACTGCTGCCCCACAATCTGCAAAGAACGAGGCTCATACGGTTGCAAAAGAGATTAAGGGCATGGACACCATGACCAAGGTTATTTTAGGAGTTGTTACATTAGTTATTGTAGGAACAGGTATTACCTTATTCATTAAACACAAGAAAAAGTAAACATAAAAAAAGACACCATGTTAACAATAAAATCTACGCAAAGCCCTATTATATACAACCACAAGAAGTACATAACCAAAAAGGGTAAGTTGGAACGAATAAAAGGGGAGCAATACGCTCAGGTTACCGGAACAGATGGCATAACACCTGCTGCCCCTGCCACACCTGCTGACTCAACCTCTACTGGAGGGTGGTTAGGAAGCCTTAACAACGTCATTAAGGATGTTACACCTTTAGCTGCCTCAGCTACAGCACTTGGAACATCTGTAAGTAACGCTATTGTACAAGGAAAGAAAGATTCTGCCGCTGCACCAGCAGGCACCAACACGCAGAAGCCTGAGGCTGGTAAGGCTGCAGAGGCTCCTAAGAAAGGCATGAGCACAGGCACTAAAATTATTTTAGGCATCTTAGCATTCGGAGTAGTTGGAGGCGGCATTTGGTATTTCGTTAAACACAAAAAATAGTTTAAGATGGCTTGGAAACAGGTTTACGAATCCGGTAACAGGAATTTTTGCTTAGATATTACCATTAAAACTAATGGTAAGAAAAGGTTTAGGATATGGGCTGAGGACTATGGTAAGTCTAACAGCAAGTATGCTGATAGAGAGATTGAGGTTAATGGTGAACGTACCATTTTCTTTAGTTTTCCTGTAACCCCGAAGCAACTATTTATTGGATGCGTTAATTCTGAAAATCCTGCTGACAGAGATTACACCGTTGAACTGACTGAACGTAAGCTCCGTAAGTACGGCATCTGGATGGATGAGCAAACGTCTAATTTCCTTGACGTATGTATTCCATTTTGTCAACTATCTGGCTTTACTGAAGCTGGACCAAGCCCTAAGATTAAACAAAAGGGAGAGTTTTCTATTGCTTACTATGACGTTATTAGAGATAAGAGCGGTAGCCCGATGGGAACCCCTGCTCGTATTGGCCATAGCTCAGGTAAGATAGATGTTGCCAAGGCTCGTTTTGACAAATATACCATTCCTATGCGTGTAATAATCATGTTGCACGAATACAGCCATAAATACCGTAACCCTAAGATGAACCTAGAGATAGGTAACGAGGTGGGAGCCGATATTAACGCACTTTATATCTACCTAGGACTAGGATTCTCAAAGATTGATGCTATCTGCGTTTTCTCTAAGGTATTCCTCAACGCACAGAGCGAGGAAAATATGAAGCGCATACGCAAGATTAATGAGTATATTGATAAGTTTGAGGCCAATGAATACGCTAAAGTTTCGTAAATTTACCATGATTAAAATTATTGATATATGTCACTTTTCGGTAGAGCGCCCAAAAATAGAGTTGATTATGCAGCCTTAAGACAGTCATTGTTTAGTGGCTCAGATAAGCACGATAACTTTGTTGATGAACCTACCCCTTTTACCCCTAACCCGGATAAGTTACTACGCAAGAAGGACAAAAAACAACTTTGGTACGGCTCCGATGGTAGCATAACAGCTGACCCTGACTCGAAGATAGTAAGCCGTAACCCAAGCGATATTGTTGTACCTGGCGGAGTACCTGTTACCGTAAAATCTAATGGATTCGATATTACAAGGGCTAAGTCTCCTGACTCTACCTATAACATCGGGTACCATGATGGCAAGGAGTTAGATAAGCTAATTTTGATTATAAACAACTCAGGCCTTGTTTCCTTCACCACAGAGATATTTAATCCTTCTGCACCCTTTGATTATTTACAATCTACAGGACAGAACCTAAACGATAAAATTACCATTGCTGATAGTCAAAACGTGCAATATACCGATATGTTATCAAACATATTGGCTAACCCTATCTTGATTTATAACGCAACGGTAACGGCTAGTGTTTTAAACGCTGGTGCAGACGTTTCAAGCCAGTTGGCACAGCTGATGCAGTTTACGGATAAAAAACTTACAGGAGCCACTACCATACAACCTGCCTTGTTAAACCTTCAGCTTGACGTTTATCAAAAGCAATCCGATATAGTGTATTATGACTTCGTTAAAACCTTTAATGGGCCATATTCACCCGATGGCATGGATATTATAGCATATAACGTATTGCCAGGTATGCAGGTTACAATAGCCTTCTTCTATCAACAGACGGAGTTAAACAAGTTCTTGCACCCTGAGTTAGAAAAATATAAATTCAAAATCATTTGATGATGGAGTTGAATAGCACTAAATATCCGAATAACATAAGGACTGTTACAGGTAATGTTACCTTATACAGCGATGATTGTATTTTAGACTGCGACACCACACAAGGACCAGTTACAATTAACTTAGATTCTATACCGAGCAACTATTGGTCCACCATTTGGAGGTTATACGTTATTGACTCAGGTGCTAACGCTTACAATAATAACATAACCATTAACGCACCTACAGGGTTTAACATAAATAACGCATCTAGTGTAGTAATAAACTATAATGGAGGTGGAGGTTATATATTGGTTTTGAATAACACCAACTATCTATACATCCCTAACACAGGGGTGAGCCAAGTGTACGACACAGGATGGAAACAACTAAACGGCTTCAGCTGGATAGTAAATCCTATGTTAGCTCCACAATACCGAATCATTGGCAAAGAGATAATCTTTAGGAACAACTGGATTGTGCCACTTGCAGATGGTAGTGGTAACGTCATTCAATATACGGTTGACTCTAACGGCATAAGTAATTACGAAGGTGCTCAGTTTACGTCTCCATACCAAGGTAACGGAGGGGTTCAAATTAACGCAGGCGGTGCCATATTCTTTAACTTCAACTCTACGCTTAACGCTGTTCAGTCATGTTTGAGTGCTGCTGACACAGCCTTGTTAGATGGCGGTTACCTGACAGGATGGCAAATAGGCAATAGGAGGCTATTCACTAGTCAGGGTAGTTCATTTGAGAGTTACCTCACTTCTGTTGCTCAGATAGGCATAACTTCGAACGGATTTTGCTACCTAGACCTACTTATGGATGCCGAGATAGGGGTAGGATTGCCTATTACTGGTCCTCAGAACGGATTAGGAACAAGCAATTTAAGGTTTTTGAGTTCGCAGACTCAACAAGGTAACTACCTACCTGCATATATTAACATTAACGGCTATGGAGGTTCTAACCCACCTACTAATGCCAACAACATGACCGATTTGAGTAATAACCCAGCTACTTTCATTAGCAACCCTACTAACACCCCATTGCAGTTAAAGGTTGCCAATGCTTTAAATACCTTAGGAGTAGCACCTACACATGTGTTAAATATTGATGCAGGAGACCCCTACCAGATGGGTGGATTTATGTTTAATAGCTTACCACTAAAGGCATATTCTTCATGAACCCTACTAAATACAACAATAACATAAGGACTGTATCGGGTAACGTAACCCCATACCCTGATGATGTTGTTCTAAATGTAGATAGTTCTAAGGGCATGTGCACCATCTACCTTAACAGCTACGTTCAAAACTACTGGTCTACTACCTGGCGTTTGTACATAAACGATGTTGGAGGCATGGCTAGGACAAACAATATCATCATAGTAGCGCCTACAGGTTATTTCATAAATGGAGGTAGCTATGTTTTGATTAACTCTAATGGAACAGGTGGTATATGCGTTATAGGGGATAACAACAACTTCATCTGGACTGACACCAACGGCAATAACGATGTTTATGACTCAGGATGGACTGAGCTTTTAGGCTTTGCTTTTATAAATGACCCTACTATAAGACCTCAGTACAGGATTGTTAATAAGAGCATGTACTTTAGGAATAATTGGATTATACCATTAGTAGGAACTTTACCGGTAGACCCATATCATTATTTTCAGGAGGCGGGAGGCTACTACAGTTACGATATTTACGAAAATAGCGCACCATACACCAATAGCATAACACCTTATGCAGGAGTTGTTCTAAACGACTCAGGCAAGATATTGTTTAACTTGGGCAACCCATCAGTCATTAACAGTAGCCATGCACCTGACAGCGATTATGTTAGTGAGGTTACAATAGGTTCAAGGAGACTTAGGAACTACGGAGATGCCATAATAACTACCTTCCTGTACTACACCTCAGTTGCTCAGATAGGAATAACGGCCGATGGCGTTCTATTTATCAATACGTTGAGTTACTTAGAACGTGGTCCACTAGCAGGATGGAACGGACTAGGAACATCTAACCTACGCAGGTTAACTTCACAACCTTTAAACGGAATTGCCGCAGTGGCGCAGATGAATGTTAATTCAGACTACTTCGACCCTGAGGATTATATAGTAGATACCTTAGGAAATGTAGCAACGCCAATATCTAATCCTACTACGGCTGCTTTGCAGTTAAGGAACTATAATGTAAAGATTCAGCCTTCGGCAGGTAATGTATATCATGCACTAAGTATTGATGCAGGTAATCCTTATCAAGTTGGTGGCTTTCAATATAATAGTAATTGTTTAAATGCGTATCTTAGCAAAAATTCTAATCCTCACAGTTAACACCTTTATTTATGAAGATAGACCCATCAAAAGATATACCAACAGCAGCCTCAAAATCTGAGGACTGGATTGAGTGGCATAAAGAATTAATTAGTAACTTAGGGGCAACACAAGCTAATGCTTTATTTTTAAAGGCATGGCGATTGAGAGGGAGCCAATCGGCTAACACCCTAGATTTAAGAACTTACCTCAAGGACAATGGCATAACCATTTCTGAGAGCGCATGGGATAAGGCAGTTGATGTTGGTGCTGGTGCATTTGGGAGTATATCTGATATATTCAAGATGGGCAAGTACGCATCTATTGCGATTGGAGTAATAATTATCGGAGGGCTTGCGGTAGCTGTTTATAATGTTGCCAAGAACCCTGTTGCGAGTGCTAAATCTGGTGCTAAATTGTTAGTTTGATATGGAAAAGAGATTTAAAATCATATTGGGTAGTTTAATCGGAGTAGCAGGGCTAACCGGTTATTTGCTTTACAGACGTACCCAACAAACCAAGCTGTATAATAACATCAACGATATTCTTGATGCTAAGGTAAAAGACCCTAACGCTATGGCTGGCGGTCAAACCATACTACCTCAGAGTGCATATAACGCACTTCCTGACGGAGTTTACCCTATCAAGGTAGGAGACCCAGCGAGTAAGAAGGTTTACGATATTCAGCAGATGCTTAATAGGAACTTCGGCACTACCTTAGACCTAGATGGCAAGTATGGAGAGAGTACCTGGCAGGCCATGTGTAAGAACATCTGGAACACCAGCATATTCACTACCACAGCAACAGACTGTTACGACCTAGATTTTAATGGTTTGCACAAGAAATACATCACACAGGCTGACTACGAAAAGGTAAAGGCAGGGAAATAAGATTAGGGGAGACCCAAAAGGAACTTGTCATTAAGGCAGGTATTAAGTTTAACAAATAAAAACAAAACAAAATGGAAATGCACAATTTAGTAAACGAAGTTAAGACAAACGCAATCGGTGCGGTTGTTGGCGGTGCTTTGGGATTTTATGTAGCTAAAAAATACGGAAAATTCGAGCACAAAGGAATGTTAGCTTTAGGCGCTTTAGTAGGAGTAGCAGTAGGAACTGTAGCTCAAGCTAAACTTTTTCCTAAGGTGGCTTTACCCACAATTAAATAATATGTGGACCGGTAAAAATTGAGCCATAGGGGATAAACTCAGATGGCTCAATTTTACTTAACTTAAAAACATAAGATGGCAACATTTGATAGTGCAATAGGATATATTCAAAAGGCTGAAGGAGGTCTGAGCAGGGCTGTTACTGATTCTGCATCGGCTAACCCTAGTCCTTATGTTGTTAATGGCGTTTCGGGATGGCATACCAACAGAGGTATCACCTGGACTACGTTTCAGCAGATGGCTCCTATAGTAGGTTATTCAGTCAACCAAGATAACTTTATCAATATGCCTGATTGGATATGGCTAGGTATCTATAAGCAAGGGTATTGGAACCCTATACATGGAGATGACTATAACAGTCAACCTATTGCTAACGCAGTAGTAGATTTCGCTTGGGGCTCAGGAGTGGGAGGTGCTACTAAGCAGGTGGCTAAGTTCTTACAACAGAACGGAGTTAGCGGAGGTAACGCAGCACAGAACGCCCAAGGCATGAATCAATTGGTAGTGAATAATGGAGAGAATAAGACGTTCAACGACTTTATAGATTTTAGAAAACAGTTCTTCGTTGGCCTTAACCAACCAGCCAATCAAAAAGGATGGCTCAGCAGGATGGACACGTTAAGGACTCAGGGGCTAAGCCTAATTACTGAAGGCATACAAGAGGTAGCTCAGACGGTAGAGACTACGGCAACGGAGACAGGGCAGTTAGTTAAACAGAATGTTTGGATTCAAGGAGGCATAACACTATTGTTTATCTTTTCCTTGAACTTTATATATAACAGGTTAAAAAAGTAAAAACACATGGAACAGGATAACACGATGGGTAAAGCCCTAGAGATACAAAAGAAAAAAAACAAAAGAAGGAAGGATAACCTTAACAGAGCCAACACCTCTAACATGGATGGTGAGCTTCAAGATTTTGACGTATTGACAGGCATGAGCGATATGCGTAAAAACTTCGTTGAGAATGGGGATTTTTACCCTTTTAACGGAGATGGTGCTCAGGAGCCAAGAAAGGTAGGATTAACTATTGAGACGGTTAACAACACCTACAAGGACACCACCTTAGACACAGATGAGTTTGAGCCTAAGTCTAATTTTGGACTAGGAGACTTGTTGGCAGGGGATATTGGTAAGGAGAAGGCCGACACCGAGCGTATTAAGGCTGAGGCACAGAAGGCTGCTGCGGACGCATTGAGTAAGCCTGACGATTCGACCGCTAAGTTGTTAGAGAAGATTAAAACACCTTCTGACACAGCAACAGATAAAAAAACTGGATTGTCATTAGGTGCTAAGATTGGAATAGGGGTTGCTATTGCTGGGGTTTTAATAACTGGAATAGTTTTAATTGTTCGTGCGAACAGAAAAAAATAAACGCTATGACACAAGCCGAATGGGATAAACTAACTATTGACGAGAAAATCACTAGGATAGACGAAAAAGTTACAAGTATGCAGTACATGAACTACATAAGGGTAGGAGTTATTGTTTTAGGCTTCCTAGGTATAGGTGCGCTTATTCAAGCCAGGACTGCTCCGCTTCTTAAGAACTTTAAGTTGATAAAATAAGGGATGAAACCGGGTGCAGTAATAGGCATAGGAGCCCTTTTAGGACTTACAGGCTTAGGCTTTTGGCTTTATAGTCAATATTCTAAGCTGATGGACTATACCTGGAAGATTAGAGGCTACCACCTGAACAGCCTTGGGCTAGACAAAGGAGATATTAACCTTTACATTGACTTTACCAACAAGAGTAGCTTAAAGTTTACAATAGATAGTAACGTGACAGATGTTTACATGAATGGTAAGTTCTTAACTACCATCAAGAACTATAGTCCGATAACTATTGAACCCAACTCTACCACCACCATAGGGTTAAACATAGTTTTTAACACCGGGGATGCCTTAAAAGTAGTTGGAAACAACCTTCAGGATATAATTGCTAAGAGTCCAAACGTAAAGGTTAAGATGGATATTTTGCTTAATGTAACGCTCTATGGAATACCGTTTAAGATTCCTATTGTCGTTGACACTAATTTGCACGATATGACCTCCTAATTATTCTTTTTTTTATTATCTTTATGGCTTAAACTTTAAAACCTATAAGATATGTTTGGCGCATTATTCGACATGGAAGGGCAAGTGAGTGACACCATCACCTCAGCCTTAGAGAAATTTCAAGAAGAGACACAATTACCATTTGAAAAGTTATTTATCCTTATTAGGCTCAGCAAGCCCGATGAAGATGGAGAACGTAAACCGGTATTTGTTTTGTGTACACCTTCACCAGAGGGTAAGCCTTCTGTTATTAGAACTGTTGCATTAAAAGAAATCTTAGGATAAAACCGTATGAACCAGACGCTTCAAAATGTTACTTTCGTTTCGAACACTAATGTATATGGAGTAAAATCTGGGGATAACATATTAAATGTTGATAGCTCCTTCGGGCCTATCACCATTGTTTTACCTAACATCATCAACTCAGGCTTAGACTATCAATCCAAGGTTATAAGTATTAATGATGTAGGCGGTATGGCTGGGGTGAACCCCATAACCATAATAGCCTCTAGTAATACGGTTAACGGAGGTCAGTCTAGTGGCATTAACGTCAACTTCGGTACGGCTCAGGCCATACCATCCGGGCAGAGTCAATGGATAGTGAACCTGTCAACAGACAATAGCAAAGGTAGTATATCTGGCTCAGGGGCTTCGCCTCAGATTGCTGTATGGAGTGGACCTACTAATATTGTTGGATTCTCAGCCTTGACAGGTAACACCTATGGACTAGGAGTAGGTACCAACGCTAGCTTAAGCAATAGAGTTAACGTACAGGTTAATCAAGCAGCAGGTTACTATAGGATATACAACTCAGCCGCTTCAGGAACAGTAGGTAGCTATGCCCACGCAGGTTACATAATGACTAATGACGTAGGTAACTCAGCAGGATTTACCATCAACAGTAGTACAGGGTATGCCGTTTCTAACAACGTTTTGTTTCAGGATTCGGCCACCATCTTACAGTCACAAGGTGGGCCACTATCTTTATATTCCAACAATGGCACCATAGGGGAGATTCTTTTCTCTACCGATGCCAATGGTTACGAAAACTGGCGCATAGACCAATATGGTAACTTAACCAATATCCAGACCGATGGCTCGGCTCAGATTCACCTCAGGTCTGTAACACCTCTAGCAGGAACGTCACCTATTAAGTTGACTAACGGCACTAACCTGTTAACTACTACTGAGACAGGAGTATTCGAGTATTCGAATAACGTACTTTATTTTACCCCTAACACTAGCAGGTATCAGTTTGCCTACCTAGATGGAGGCCAGACCTTCACCTCGGCTACATGGAACGGCTCGGTTATAACGACTCAATATGGAGGCACAGGCCTAAGTTCTTATACTGCTAATGGAATTATTTACGCATCAGCTACTAACACGTTAAGTCAGTTACCTACAGGAACCACAGGTCAGATGTTGGTTAGTCAAGGAGCAGGGGCACCTCCACAATGGGTTAGTGTTACTACGGGAGGTACGGTAACTGCTTTTAGTTTTACGAACTCTAACGGATTCACAGGAGTTGTTACTAATCCTTCCACGACACCTAACTTAACTCTAAGCACGTCAGTCTCAGGAGTTATAAAAGGCTCTTCAGGTGCCTTGGTGGCTGCAACGAACTCAGATATAACAGGCTTCGGCTTGACAGGCTTCGTTAGTGGCCCTGGAACAGTTACCTCAGCAGACACCATCTTAACTGCTTTCGAAAAGATTAACGGCAACGTAGCCCTATTGTCGGGTGCTTTGATTTATGAAGGCATGTGGAATGCCTCAACTAACACGCCTACCTTAACAAGTGGCACAGGCACGTCAGGATATGTTTACATCGTTTCTGTAGCAGGTTCAACGAACCTAGATGGCATAACGGAATGGAACGTAGGAGATTGGGCTGTATTCAACGGAACGGTATGGCAACGTCTAGCAGGAACGCCTACCAACGTAGTTTCTGTATTCGGTAGGGTAGGGGTAGTTACAGCTCAGGGCTCGGACTACTCAGGCATTGCTATGACTGGCGTTACTTCATACAACGGAATGGTTGTTACGGCTAACACAGGAGTTATAACTACTGCAACATGGAACGGAACGGCCGTAGGGGCAACTTACGGAGGTACTGGACAAATCACATACACCACAGGCGATATACTTTATTCTTCTGCTACTAACACATTAAGTAAGTTAGCCATCGGCTCAACTGGTCAGGTATTAACTGTTTCAGGTGGAGTACCTACCTGGGCAGCTGTAACGGCAGGAACGGTTACTTCTGTTTCTGTAAATACCAACCAAGGGGTGAGCGGAACGGTTACTAACCCAACTACCACACCAGCTATAACATTGAGCCTAGGTGCGCTAACAGGCGTTACCTCCGTAAATGGATTAGTTATTACCTCTAACACAGGCGTTATTACGACAGGTACTTGGAATGGTGGAGTTATTGCAGCAGGTTACGGAGGCACAGGCCTAAGTTCGTTTACTCAGTATGGCATGTTCTATGCCCCTACTATATCTACCTTTGGACAACTACCTTTAGGAACGTCAGGACAGATTTTAGTAAGTCAAGGAGCAGGAGCAGCCCCACAATGGACCACCTTAACCACAGGAGGTACTGTTACATCGGTTAGTGTAACTACTAACCAAGGGGTGAGTGGAACGGTTACTAACCCAACTACCACACCAGCTATAACATTGAGCCTAGGTGCGCTCACAGGCGTTACCTCTATCAATGGATTAGTTATTACGGCTAACACAGGAGTTATAACTACAGGTACATGGAACGGAACGGCAATAGCTAATGCCTACCTGGCCAACAGCTCAATTACTATCAATGGAAATACAGTAAGCCTAGGAGGTAGTACAACTATAACGGCCAACACCCCTAACAACCTTTCGGTAGATAACTCTACTTTGCAGTTTGCAACAGGAACGACCTGGAACGGTAGTGCGGCCAACACCATCTCGGTTAAGAACTTAGGCATAACAAATGCTCAGATAGCTAACAGCACTATTGACTTAACAGCTAAGGTTACTAACGCTTTGCCAATAGCCAACGGAGGTACTAATATAACGACCTATACCACAGGAGATATACTTTATGCTTCAGCAACAAACGTATTAAGTAAACTCGGCATTGGCTCAACAGGCCAGGTATTAGGAATAAGCGCAGGAGTACCTTCTTGGGTAAGTGCTTCTGGTTCTTCATGGTCTTTGACAGGTAACTCAGGAACCACAGCAGGAACAAACTTCTTGGGTACAACAGATGGAACAGACGTAGTTATTAAGGCTAATTCTGTAGAAATAGGAAGGTTCTTAAGTGGTGCAGGATTTAGAGTTACTGGAGCATCTAGTGTATCTACAAATTATTCTTTCCAAGTTAAAAACTCTTCAGGTAGTGTAGGGTTTGCAGTAACGGATGGTAAGAATGTAGCATTAAATGGAGCATATAACAATAGTAGTACTTTATTAACTTTTAATGGATTAGGCAATAGTTCTAGTACATTTGCTTTTGTAGCAAATAATACGAGTGGCGCCAACACTGCATTATTAGACGATACAGGTACGCTAGGATTGATAGGTGGTTTAAATATTGGCTCTTCGGCAATGACAGAGCTTAGTCCAAATACAAATTCAGGGGTTATTAATATTGGCGCTGGAAGTAATAGTGTTGTTGCTCAAACGGTATGCACTTCGGTAAGCGGAGGTAAAGGATATTTTGGTTCGGCAGGTAGTGCTTATTCTAATGCGTTTGGCACTTCAAACTCTACATACATATTAGATTTGAATGGAAAAGATATAAATATTAGAGGCACAGCAAACATTAATTTAGGAACAGCAAGTAGTGCTACAGGGGTTCTTAATGTAAGCACTACAAATAGTAGAGTAGGCATTAACATTGCAGCTGGTTCCGCAACAGCCCAACTTCACCTTTCAGCAGGAACAGCAGTAGCGGGAACAGCGCCTTTGAAGTTCAATTCTGGCACTAACCTAACTTCTGTAGAGGCTGGGGCTATGGAATATGATGGCACCAACCTTTATTTTAGTCCATCTTCAAGTAGATATACGGTAGCTTATATTAATGGAGGTCAGACCTTCACCTCCGCAATATGGAATGGAACGGCTATTGGTCCTACTTATGGAGGAACAGGTCAGACTACTTACACTACTGGCGATATGCTTTACGCATCAGGCACTAACGCATTAAGTAAGTTAGCCATAGGCTCTACTGGCCAGGTATTGACTGTTTCAGGAGGGGTGCCAACTTGGGCTGCTGCTTCAGGTGGAGGATGGTCATTGACAGGTAACTCAGGGACAACAGCAGGAACTAATTTTGTAGGAACAACAGATGCTAAAGATGTTGTATTTAAAGCAAATTCTATTGAGGTCGCTAGGGCTGTTTCAGGTGGAGGCTTTCAGATAACAGGTTTTGGCAGTACAACAGACACAGTTACATTAAAGGTTCAAAACTCATCTAGCACCGCAACTTTAATAATAAACGACGGAGGATATTCGGCGTTTGGTATGGTTCCAGGAAACGACACCAAGGTTCAGGTGCAAGGCGGAACAAGCGGCTCTCTTCGCTCTTCTTTTAGAGTTTACAATTCTAGTTCATTTGAGACTTTTAATTGTATGGACAATGGAGGCGTTGGAATGTTAGGCGTTCATGCACCCGGTGCAGGATTTTTAACAATTGGAGCGCCTCAAACATTAAGTGGATTAAATATTACTGTAGCTACGAATGGATTGTCTAGGGCAATCAATGGAAGTGCGGAATACGGCTGGGTTACTTCTGGATATGGAAGTTATGTCAATTTGGCTCCAGGGGCTTTGGGGGCGGCTTATTTAGACAATACCGCTGGTGGAACTACCATGATTTCTTCTAGGGGAGGAAATGTTATATTGGGGTCACTTACAGGTACGACAAATTGGATTTCTCTAGCAACATCTACCGGAGTAGTAACGATGTCAGGTCAGTTTAAATACACTTACGGCTCGCCTGTATCTGGCAATGTTTTAACATCAGATGGTTCAGGTAATGCCTCATGGTCAAGCACACCTAATCCTAACTTAACTGCAATTGGATTGCTTGGTTCTACAATTAAGGCAATGCCTATCGGTATGACACCAGCAATGGTAAATACAGGACTAACTGCCTCAAGTGGATATGTTTATTTAATAGGCGTTTATTTGCCTACAGCATCTACATTGACAGGTGTTAAATTCAACGTATATCAACCTGTAACAGGTTCTTCAACAACTTATTATTCAGGAGTAGCACTTTATTCTTATTCAGCTGGAACATTAACACTACAGGCTTATTCAACAACAGGAGTAGGATATGTTGGTTCTTCTGGAAATCAATCTTTAACTTTTTCGGCATCAAATAACTATTCATCTAGTGCAGCACCTGCGGGCATTTATTATATAGCATTTTATGTGCCAAGTTCGCTAGGCTCTGGAACTTTTAAATTTTCATGCTGTACTAACTACGACACAGGTATGGAGTTGTTAGACTTTACTAATAATTCATTTTTGGAGGCTAGAATATCATCAGCAGGATTCTCAGGCTCTACCCCATTAACTTCAATAACATCAGCAAATACAGGTTACGCAGCCACCACTAACGGTATATGGGCTACGCTTTATTAAACATTAACTAACTAAAACAAACAAACAAAATGGCTTACGCAACAAAATCAATCGGACTAGACCCTGTAACACAGATGCCTTTACAGGTTAACTTCTATCAATTTCATGGAGATGACAAAGCAGGAATACTTGTTGTATCTTATGAGATAGTTAGGTTAGCCCCTAATGGAACCACTATAGACACCGTTAAGTCGGGAAACTATGTGAGACAGGACAGGGCAGCGGTTTACTATCAGCCAGGTGATGTAATAACACCAGCAGAATACTATAAGGCAGGAGACCAATATACTCAGATGAATCAACAAGGAACCACAGTAACCTTGACAGCTATTGGAGGTGAGTTGAAGGCCCCAGCAGTCATTGCTACCGGTACGGAGGTTAAGACACCTGCCGACCCAGCCTACACCAATTTTAAGGCTTCTAGCGAAGGACAAGCCTTGTTGGCTCTATTAGTCAATGACGTTAACCTGGTGCAATCCTTGGGCACTATTGATACCGATTTAGCCCAAAAATAAAAACTGAGCACTATGCTAAAGATAATTCAAACTACAAAGGCCCTATTGACTAGGTTCAATACGGACCACCCAGGGTTTAAGGGATTAGTTATTAACTTGCTTCTGGCTATAGTGGCCAAGGTGCTTAGTTTAGTACTAACACCCATCTCCATAGCCTATGCTGTTATAAGGGTAGTAGTTTTTGCCCCTAGAGGAACCAAGATAGCCTTACTAAGTCAATACTTCTTAGATATGGCTATCATGATTGATATGACAGGAAACAGCACATGCAGGTACTTTTTTAATGATATTTTGATTAAACCCAATGGTTATCAGTTTGGTAAGGATGTAGAGACAATAAGTAGTGTATTAGGTAAGAACTATGAGGCCAATACCTTGCTATTCATGGGCAAAGGAGTCTCTAACACACTAGATGATATTGAAAAGAACCATGTTATAAAAAGCATTAACGACAATCCTGAGCAATATTAAGTAAATAAAATAGGCTTATTCTAATGGTGCCATATTGGTTAAAAACTGATATGGTACTTTTTTTTTAATATTTTTTTTCTTGGTATTAAGAAATTTGTACATTTGTATAACAACCAAACGAAAATTATATGAAAATCAAAGAAATTAAAGACCTGAAGATACAGCAGATGGCTGTAGCGGATGCAGCTAGGTACTATGGTCCTTATGTCATGGGCTTAAAGTCAATACTAAATTTAGACCTTGCCGAGTTTTCTAGAAACGAAACGCTTTCAATGGATAGGCAAATTCTTTATAGGACTTATTCTAAAGGCCTACATACTTCATACAACGACAAAGGACTATTTTATAAGATGAAGCCGTACAAGCTACTTGATACGCTTAACTGGCCTTTTACTATATTTGTCTTGTTTAAGAGGTATAATATTTATGAATTACTTCAGCCTAGTATAACAGATAGCCCATGCTTTGTTGACGAATATGGGAATCGTAATTGCTATGGCAAACAGAACCCTAATTTTTTCGTTTTGGCTACCAACGAAGAAGTTTATACGGAGATTTCTAAAAAACAAATAGAGGCGCAATCTGCTAAATACATAAAGCATATAGCAGCCTCTACCGGAAAGGAAATGACTTTTCCAAACGGAGTTGTATTTCAAGGTAACTACGAACAGGACTCAACAAAGGTAAATCCTTCACCTACAAAGATGTATAGCAGGACTGAGGTCATTGGCCTTATGTTACTTGCTCAGATTAAACACAATGACAGCATTGAAACAATGCTAGGGGATTTCGATGAGTATAAAGCAAAGAAGGAGGCGAACAATGGAAATTAAACCAATTTATGTCAGTTATCAACAAGCAAAACTGATTAAGGAGAAAGGATTTGATGTAAGATTAAAAAAGGTTTACAACATCCTAGGTGAATTATTGGATAGCCACTATGAGTATATGGTAAATTCTAATCCTGACTGCGGAGCGGTTTGTGTTGCACCAGAACAATGGGTTGTAGTTGAATGGGCTTCACTTGTACATAATATTGATATTGAGGCAAGGCCTGTAAGATATGCAGGAGATAAAAGTACTTCTTATTATCAACCATATATCAATGGCTGTATTGTAAATCTAAACAAATTTATAACAAGACAAGACGCTACATCATCAGCAATAGATTATGTATTAACTAATTTAATTTGAGAAACAATGGATAAAACCTGTAGTACCTGCCTTTTTGCAGCACGAAAAATCACTTCGTTTCCTTGCTCAGTATGTATTGATAACGGTAGGTGGCAGCCAAATGAAGAAACACCCAAGCCAATCACCTACACAATGGAGGAACTTTTGGATAAGTTTTCAGACATATACCTAAAAGAAATAATAGATGCTAATTGGACAGAATGGTGCTGGAATAACCCAAACTATTCGGAAGAACACAAGAATTTTTATTGGTCAGGAATAGCGCAAGGAGTTTATTTAATTATCGACAAACTTAAAAACCAAAAGAAATGACACAAGAAGAAGATAACCGCAAAGTAAATAATCTATCTGATAATCCTCCTGATAATACAGTTAGAGTAAAAACAGAACTTGAAATATTGGCAGAAGAGAAGGCTGAATTACAAGGGTACCGTCCATCTTATGAAATAACCTATGAACATGGATTTATTGATGGCTACCAAGAAGCTCAAAAGACCATGTTTACTGAAGATGATTTAAGAGAAGCAATTGACAAAGCAAGAAACATATCAGCAATGTTTGCAAGTAAAGAAGATATAATTAGATTAATTAAAGAAAATAAAAATAACCAAAATGACACAAGCCGATTATGAATATTGCTACTAATGATATTAAAACTAGTGCAAAAAAAAACCAAAAAAATCTAAGAAATTATGAAAGAACTACTAATTAAACTAAAAGCTTGTCAAGAAGCTAAAGAATGGGCTCAATATCCTGATATGGTAGATATAAAATTTGAACTAATTAGAGAATTTAGGGGTTTTATGAGACAAAAATACATAAGAGACTATAACTTAGAAATAAACGTAAACAATGGATAAATACATTAGTTGCTTGAACTGCAAGTTCGATGATGTTGATTTGGTACTAGAGCCTTGTAATCGATGTATATTTAATCCTTTGGATACCAATTACCTATGCCTATGGCAACCAAAGGAACCATTATACACCAGGACTGAAGTTCTGGAATTGATGGGCAATGCAGCATTGGATGTTGCAAGAATTAAATACCTGCCCAAGATTAGAAGCCATAAAGATATATTAGATGAATTTGATAAAGTTAAAAACGAACAATAATGGCAACCTGTAATACTTGTAAGTTTAGAGACGTAAACGGTGGTAATGAACCATGCAAAAGTTGCGTAGATGACGGAGGTAGTGTAAATAACTACCAACAAGCCATAGATTACACAATAGACCTATCTGACCTAAAAGGAGTGTATTCGTATGAAGGCGCAATAGAGTTATTAAAGGAAATTCAACGAAGGATAAAAGCAAAGGAAAAAGAAATTAAAAACCAAAAGAAATAATTATGACACAGAAATTCATAGTAACAACAGGCAAGGCAGATTCAGAACTTAATTTCAAGTTTGGTAAAGTAGAGTATCATATAGACCTATTAGATAAAGAAAAGGAGATTTGTCTAGGTGGAGGCATGTATGATACATTCAATGGAGACACACTACTTTTATATGGAAAATCTTTTGAGTTCGGAGCTCCTACAAAAGATGAACTGATTAATGCCCTATCCAAAATTAAGGATTTCTCTACATTTGATTTATTGTTAGATATAACCCTAAAAAAAATAACAATACACCTTCTTTACGATTCGGTTAACTTAACTATTGATGAACTTAAAAACATGAAGAAATGAGTAAGGTAATCACATTCAGCACCTTTTTTCCTGCATATAGCCAATATAGACTTATGAAAACAAACTTTGAGGAAAAGATACTCAGCGGAGAAAAGAAACACACAATAAGGGCAGGAAATAGGTGGAAGGTTGGGGACAAATTTAGTCCTCGTGTTTGGACTAGTAAACCTTACCATTCACCCCAAAAGATAATTTGCGATGATTTGACCATCTGTAAGATTTATGAGTTTAAAATATTGGAGGGAAGATTATTTTTAATTAATAACTGTACTGAACTGTATGTGGATAAAGACCTAATTACTAAAATAGCCCAAAATGACGGATTAACATTAACTCAATTCGATAGTTGGTTTAAAGGTGGCAGCAAAGATTTCGAAGGGCAGATTATTTGTTGGGACCCGACTTTTGAATATTATTAAATAAAGAAAAATTAAACAATAAACAAATAACAAAACAAAATGGAAATGAAAGAATTAAACCCACAAATTAAATTAGTTATTGCATTTTTAATATTAATCTTGACTTCATTTGTTGGAGATTACCTCCATACTTTTTTAGGGGATTGGTACTGCAACGGAGGTAAAGCAGAGTACGATGGCCATATTTGGCATTATAGTTGCCTATATTTAAATGGTACCCACGAACCAACTTGGCACTATGGATTTCGCCATTGGGTGCTTATTGCTATGGGCTTTACCTTTTTTATCTGGAACATCCTTTTAATAAAAAAACATAAGTGATGGACGTACCTAACTTTAGAATACCTGGTACACCTATTCCTAAAATACGAGAAGGAACTTATGCTTATATTGAGATTAAAGGAACTGTACGGTTTGGTTATGAAACATGCGGTTATTACGGAAACTTAGAACTTGTATCTTATGGAGCTGAGCATCCTGAGCATTCATATTTCGGGAAATCTTATATCCGGGTACAACAACCATTTTACAAAGGAAATTTCTTTAGCCTTATTGATGAAGCAGACCTAATTAAACTATGGATTATGGAAAACGATTTAGAGCATAAGGTATTAAATAAAAAGAAGGAGTACCCCAATTATGTAAAACAATTCTTAATAATCCTAGGGGTATATATAGCACTATGCGTATTAGGATTAGTTATTTTTAGAAACAGTACAAATAGCCATCCTAGACCCAAAACATTAAGCCACACCGATTCATTGGAGGTAAGGATTAAGCAACTTGAACAAATAATTAGTAAACAACAATAAAACATACCTCTATGCAATACCAACGAATTAACCTTTGGAGATTTTCGAAAGACGTAAAAGACGTTACACCTAAGAAGATTGAGTTTAAGTTCTTCATGGCACATGGACCTACTGTAGGGTGCGAGTTTCCTATATACGATAAGGTAGGGGAGGACTATTTGGTTTACGACCAGACAGAGCCAGTAACGGAAATATTACCTGGAGGATTTTTTTTAACAAAAAATAATAGGTATAAGATAGAATTATTGTAGATTTACCAAACGAAAATTATAAGCCAAATGGAAAAGAGAGAAATAGAGTTAGAGTCCTGCATAATGGCAGCCTTGTTCAAAGCAACTATAGAGCAGACCACTATGTTAACAGGACACCTTAAGCAACGCCCAAAGCAACTATTTGTTCAATGGCAGAAGCTAGGATTTCAGCTGTTGGAAGAGATGGAAAAGAACAGCATCACCGATGAGGAAACGCTATCTAAGCTGGCCGATATGTACCATGCTATTGATAACAAGATTCGTAAGGACAATCAATCTTACCTAAAATCATAATCATGGAATACGCACTAGAAATACTTACTGAGAGACTGGCTAGGCTTGATGAGAGTTCTTTTAAGCTATTGTTACAGACAGTCAACCCAAACGACCCTGAGTACCTTAAACAGGTTAACCAGAGGATTGACCTTGACGATGCCATATTATCGCACCTATACCTTTAAGTACAGAATTATACCTAATGTAATGAAAATATATTAATAAAGCAAAAAAAGCCCAAATTAATGGGCTTTTTAAATTTAATCTAATCTACGGCTGGGTTGAATCAGGCTTTGCCTTCACCTTTATTGTTTCTGTTATCACAAATTTTGCAGTAAACAATTGAATAATTAAATCTCCAAAGTTAAATTTAGTTATAGTTTCAAATTTCCCATTTGCAGGTGTTGACACGTTGGTTCTACCCATTGGGATTAATCCCCAAAAAATCCAAACTTGTTTTCCTTTTGCATAAACATAACTTTTTTCTTGTGAGGAAATATAACTTGCCGTTGGCGTTCTTGTAGTCAAACAAGAAGTTGTGAGTGCAGTTATTAAAATTAAAATCAATATTGTTTTAGCCATGTATAAGATTATTTATCACTAGACCAATATTGTTGAAATTTCGTTTTTACCTCTTGGTAGTTATTGTAATTAACTCCATTGTTCAATTTCTTTAGCGCAGGTGGAATAACTACAATTTTAAAATAAAGAATTATAGTAGGAGCCTTAAGTGATGTATTAGTAGAGCTACTATAAGAAATTCCTACCTGACCATTGGCAAAACCAAATCCCAAATTATCTCCAGTTTCCAAGTAATTTGATATTGGTAAAGCAAAATAACTCTGTTGGTCTTGGCTTACATATACCATTACAGCATCTTTATTTACATCAGAAAGACCAGGAACGTTAACAACCTCATAAAATGTGTTAAATCCTGTGCTAGTCCAAGAAAAAGAATAAGCGGTAGATGATGTGCTACTAATTTTAGCTAAACCTGTTCCAGCAGGGTCATATTGTTTTGAACAACTAGACCATGTTAATACGGAAATACAAAAGATTCCCATTGCGACTTTTCTAAAAACTTTTTTCATATTGTTTTTGTTTTTTTTATCCGCAATGCCCCGAAATAGATTGGTTTATAAAAAATCAGCGTGGGACATTTAGAAACCCTGAACGAGGTACCGCGAAGAACCCACAACACAGTTTAACTAAAACCCACGCTTTGCATGAGCATTTAGATAATTTCCGTGTTGCTTTTGAAAATTCGCGGTTTTCGTTGCAGGAAATAACTAACGCTAAAATTTTAAAATATAGTTTTTCGTCTTTTTACATATCAGGTTTAATTTGATGGCTAATATACCGAAAAAATAATACTAGCAGCGTTAAGGATTTGTTTTATTATGTGTATTTTTATAAATTAAAACCTCTTATATGGCTGAAAATGAGCCAAATGTAAATTACAAAAAGATTGAATTTTATGTTTTAGAAAGTGATTTAGGTAAGATAACTTATTTAGATTTTGTCATATCAAAATATTTAAAAAATGGAAAGGATATTCCTCATCAAATAATGGATGAGTATGTCAAGTGTATTAAGACCACTTTAGACAAGCCAACTAAATATTACCCAAAAGAAAAGTTAGATAAAATTAAACTAGAGGTAAAAAATAGGATATTGACCAAATATCAAATTCAGCCTCGAAGCAAAAAATATTCGATTGAAGCATTGGTTGATTACATCTTTAACTGCTTAGGGCAGGTTGATACTAGGCTAAACAAGATTGACCTAATTGAAAAAATAGAATCTATTATTTCAGATTCTTATGATTGGCCTATTTCTCCAATTTCGAATGGAGTATTAAACAAAAACATTTCTCATTACCAAGAGTGCGTTTTAATTGGTGCTATTGTCCACAAATTTGGATTTCATATTTCAAAAGATTTATCTGAATATCCATCCGATTATGAACCTACCAATAGGCAATTATTTCTAGGTGTCAGGAATATTTACAAAAAGAAAAAGAGGCTCAAGAAAAAATAAGAGCCTCTTTCTTTTTCTGTTAGGCCAGAAATTCCGCTTTACATGACAATACAAAATTAATAAGATTTTAGTAGGATTAAAACAATTGCTTTAATTTCTATTTGCAGCCTAGGATGAATTTATTTGATTTTCGAAATTTTTAAGCCTAATCGTTTATTTTAAATCTAGTTTCCTTTGTGTAAATCCACAGGGGAATTAGTTTAATTGGCAAAATGCTTTACATGACACAAAGCGAAAACGGTTCGAATCCGTTATTCTCCACAATTTTAAACTCTACACATAATGAACCTAATACAACTCAACGAAAAATTTAACACTCACCAAAAATGCTTGGAGCATTTAGAAAAGGTTAGGTGGGGCGGTGAACCGTATTGCCCAAAATGTTCCAGTACCTCAATTACAAGCAGAGCATTATTGAAAAAGTCAAATAGAGGTCGTAAAAGAAAGAAACCTATTCAGACTAGGAAAACTCCATTATATCATTGTAACGATTGTAATAAGGATTTTACGGTGCTTATGGGAACTATTTTTGAGGGTAGTAAAATGCCTCTTCCAAAATGGTTTTCGTTAATTGCTCAAATGTTAAATGCAAGAAAGGGGATTTCTGCTATGAATCTAATGCGAAACCTTGGAATAACTTATAAAACAGCTTGGTATTCGGCAATGAGGGTAAGGTGTGCGATGCTCGAACAAGCGTATATGTTAGATGGCATAGTCGAAATGGATGAGAGTTATATAGGAGGCAAGCCTCGAAGAAGAAATCCAAAAACAAGTATCCCCGAAAAAAATGTAGCTTACCTATCTAGAATTAACACAGATAATTGGAAAAAGAGCAAACGAGGTCGAGGTGCAGAAAACAAGATTAAAGTAGTAGGTATTGTTGAAAGGGGTAAAGAGGGTAGAGTGTCAATGAAAATTCAGGACAGTTTAACTGGAGATGACCTACTTAAAACCTTAAAGCGATACGTTAACATTAAAGAGGCTACGGTAATGACCGATGATTTTAAGCCTTATAAAAGATTTGATAAAGTAATTCAGCACTACACAGTTAATCATTCAAGTAAGGAATATGTAAAATATTTGGAGGGTATAAAGGATTCTATACATACGAATACTATTGAAGGTGTTTGGTCGATTATAAAAAATGGTATCAGAGGGCAATATCATGTTCTTAGCAGAAAATATTTACCTTTTTATCTTGCTGAGGCAGCATACAAGTACAATAGAAGAAGTAAGAATAAAAAGGCGCATGCCTTTGGAGAAACAATAAACAATGCCGTCACTGATGAAAAATGTCAAGTCAAGTATCAGCCGAAGGCTAATCCTAAATTCCTTGCGTATAAACGTAGGAAAAAGAAAAACTATGTCGGAGAGGAACCTAGATGTATTTGATTTTGATTATTGTTAACGGGTGCTTTGTTTATTAATAAATGAATGAGTAATGCCTATTTTAAATTAAATCAATTAATATTGAATTTAAACAATTCTAATATCTAAAAAATCTATGGCACACAAATTATGCGAGATTGAATATCCTGAATTTTCAATCCCTTTAAACGAATCTTTAGTTAATCAAATAAAAGAAAACTTAAAAAAAATAGAAGTATTGCACTTTGAAAAGCACCCTGAAATGAAACCTGAAAATTTACGTTACAGCTTTGAAAAATGCTTTATACACGCAAGTTTGAAAGATGTGGAAATAATATTCTCGGCATCTATAATTCAGGAATATCGGTAACGTCAAAGAGGACTGTACCATCGGAATTTATAACGCACAGTCCTCTTTTGCCACTAGGAATAGAATTTCTTCTTTTCATTATTTCTTCACGCAATTCTTGACTAAAACAATAAGGATTAAATACATGTTTATTCAATTCAACTTCTTCACTTGTCACAACTTTCCCATTTAAGCGATATTCAATATCAATTGCTAGTTTACTTTCCATAATTTTCATTTTATCTAAAATACGTATTAGTACAATGCCAAACGGGAAAAACAGATGAAAAATGATTTTAAATTATGATTTTACAAGTATTTTCATTACATTAGGCATAATTCTGTACTTAAAGGGATAGGTGCGCATATTATTAATAAAAACCCACTTAAAAGCAAAATAAAGCTATGAAAATTAGAGATATTAAAGACCCTAGAATACAGCAGATGGCTATTATTAATGCCATTAACGAAAATCCTGAGTTACATTTAGAACATATTATGAACTGTCTTTTAAAGAAGGCATTTATATGGGACGAAGCACCTCAAGGAAGTCATTTTTGGCAAAGTGTTATTGAAAGGAACCCATTTAAATACTCGGAATTTGGCCTATTTTTTAAATCAACACAAGGTCTATTTAAGCAACAAGTTGACGAGCTTGAATTTAGATGCGCCAACGCCCTTGCAACACCAGAAGAAGTTTATAAACACTTAAAACAAAAAGATGTGGAAAATAAACCGAAACAAGAACCAATGATATATCGTTCTAATCTAAGACCAACACCACAACAAGTAGACCAAATAAGATTAAAGGATGAAATTAAGACTTTGAAAGAAGAGATTGAAGATTGGAAAAAACAACACGTATATCTTAGTGGAGAAGTAGATGCTCTTAAAAAGGGAAGAGAAGAATATTTAACACAAAACGATAAGCTAAACAAACTGGTGGATGAGATTGAAGAAGAGTTAACTAAGAGAGCTGGTAATGTTTTTTATCCTCAGATAGATTTAATTGAATTAATCCATAACTACCGCAACCCATCCTTAGTAGGCACGACTCAGCAGGTTGAGATTGATGGTAAAAAATATGAGGTAAGAGTTAACAAAGAAATCTAATAATTTATGAAACAATTACTAATTAAACTAAAAGCTTGTCAAGAAGCTAAAGTCTGGGCAGGAGATAAGACATGGGAAGAGATTTACAACACTTGTCACAGAGGTGATTGGTTGTTGTGGCTGCACTACCGTACCAACAAAAAAGATTTAAAAATCAGAACACTTGCCAAAGGACATTGTGCCAACACGGTAAGACACCTGATGAAAGACAAGAGAAGCATAAAAGCGGTTGATACAGCAATAGAATTTGGAGAAGGTAAGGCTACAAGGAAGGAGCTAAACACTGCTTATGCTGCTGCTGATGCTGCGTTGTGTTGCTGCTTATGATGCTGCTTATGATGCGGACGTTGCTAATACAAAAACTAAAAATCAAAAAGAAACTGCCGACATTGTCCGAAAGTTCATTCCTATTGAACTATGGAACGTTCAAAAGATGATTGATGAGTTAAAATTAGAAAAGGAGGTAAACAATAAATACAAAGTAAAATAAATACGTATAAACAATTAAACCCTGAATGGATGCCTTATGAATCTACTAAACCTTTAACATACGGTAAGTATTTAGTGTGTCGGACAGATGGTAAAATACATTGGGAGACATGGAATGGTACAAAGAGGTTGTTGAAAGGTTTGAAAAAGACCGACACACAGGTATTCAAATCACTAAAAATCAAAACAATGACAGACCTTAATTCAGCTGAGCTATGGAACGACTTTAAAGAGTTGGAGTCAGTTCTAAAAGAAAGAATAGAGTTTATAGGGGATTTGAAAAAGGTAAAGGACCACCCTGAGGAGCAGGAGCTTAACCAAGCCTATGAGGTATTTGAACTAGGGCTTAAGCACCTTATTAAGTTAAGGGAGTTGCACAAATCGTCTGTTAAATTAGATTTCAATAGTCCGGGAGATAATTACCAGGCATGGACTCAGGCAAATAAATCTTTTCAATTTCTAAGAGATACGGTCCATTTGTACATATTTAAGGTAATTAACCATAACGAGATTGAGCTTCAGACCTTAACAGATTTTCAGTTAAACAACTATGACAAACAATTTGACTTCAGCAGGCAGATTCAGGTCATTAGTGACTACAAGGCTAGATTACAAAAGGCAATAGTAGAGATTTCGAACTATAACAAGTATTTTCATTCAAACTTACAAATAGGTTAAACTACAAGAAACTATGACAGAAGAAGAAAAAGAATTTGCGCCAATACTGAAGGAGTTTATTGGCAAAGCGAAGTTTGATGAATTTAAACGCAACTATATTTGGGGAGTTCGCCCAGATAGACGTATGCAAATGGTAGCTGAAATTATAGGTCAGGGTTCAATTCAGAACATTCCTAAACTAAAAGGTAAAGAAGCCTTATTTCAGGACTTTATGGGCAGATTCATTGCAGATGCTATTAACGAAAAACTTGAAAAACTATGACACAAGAAGAAATTGAAAAACTGGCAGTAGATGATGCACTTGTAAATTGCTCAAAACTTAAAGGGTATAGTAGCATGGAGCAACTTGTTTACAAGCGTGCCTTTATTAGTGGCTACCAAGAAGCTCAAAAGATTATGTTTACGGAGGATGAAATAAGAAAAGCTTACCAAAATTATGATGATATCAAAGGATGGTTTGAGTGTGTTGATTTTTTAATAAAAGAATTAAAACAAATCAAATTGAAACAACACGATTTTTAAACCAAAAGAAATGAAAGAAACAATAATAATAGCAATAATATTTACGACAATGTTCTTTACATGCGCCTATTTCGATTCAAAAAAAGACCCATTAGAAGTAGGTACACATTTCGAATATACAATTAAATGTATAAATGGTTGGAAGTATAAAACTGTTGATAGAGGCGCAGTTATGCTATACGATAAAAACTTTAAACCAATTCCTTGTAACTGTAATAATTAAAGGACAAAAAAATGAAAGAGTTAACAATTTATGAATTTCAAGCAAAAGATATTGAGGATTGCTTAAGACTTTGCGCAATAGCATTAGGTTCAAAAGACAAAAAAACTTGCTTAGATAGAGATGTAATGCAAGCTTGGAAAACTATTCAAAATGTAATAGCAGGTAAAAAAGATGAAAGAGTATCACGTTTATAAAACCAAACCAAATGACAAAAAAAGAAATTGAAAAACTAGCAGAAAAAATTTACCCAAGCAATGAAATATCTATGGGTTATTTTGATGACGACAATGAAGATAGACGATTAGCCTTTATGCTTGGCTATCAAGCAGCTCAAAGTACCATGCTTACCCCTGATGAAGTGGAACTGGCTGTAGCCGTACACGCTTTTACAGGCAAGCCTATTTCTATAATTACAGAGCAAATATTAGAACACAAAAAGAAAAACCAATAAAACCAAAATAAATGAAAAAAGTAAAGAGTTACCAAAAGAAGCCATTAACAATACAGGCTATTCAGTTTGATGAAAATAATGGTCAACAGATAGAGGATTGGATTAACAGCCAATCAGAAGGTGCCGCTAGTTTCCATATAAGTGGAGCATCCACTATTGGGAGTGAGTTTGTTACTAGACAAATATTTATAACTACCCTAGAAGGAGAAATGAGAGCGGATATAGGAGACTTCATCATAAGAGGTATAAAGGGAGAGTTCTACCCATGTAAGCCAGGTATATTTGAATCCTCGTACATAGAAATCGTTGAACAGGAAAATACTATAAGTCAATAAATTACGTTAGTTGCTGACAATAATCAGTACAATAATCTAGTTCATTGTCGTTTGAACAAAAAAATGTATATTTGCATTACAAGTATCAATTAACCTAAACAAATAAAGATGAAAACTATCAGAGTAACAGATGCGCTCGTTGCGTTAGCACAATTAAGGTCATTGGGTGAACAAAAGTACACCGACAATGATGGAAAAGTAGTCGGCTATAAAGCCGCAGTAGTGTTTCCTGGCGATAAGATTAAAACAAGCTATTGGTTAGCTCGTTTGCAGGACAAATTAGAGTCTATTGAAAAGACTTACAACAAGCAGTTACAGGCTTTGTTCGAGCAATACGGAACAGAGATTAAAGATAAAGATGATAAACCAGTCCTAGGCATGGATGGTAAACCACAACTTCAAGTAGATTTCCAAGCCAACCCACAATTCTTAGAAGAACAAAAAGCATTGCAAGATGCTACCGAAGATGTTTCTTTGTCTAAGACTTTCAAGATAGAAGATTTCGATGGCATTCCTTTGTCAACGGATTTCTTTAAAGCCCTATTGCCTTTTATTGATGAAGAGGCAACAGAACCAGAAACCAAAACAGTTAACCTACCTCAATCTTAAAACTTAGAGACCCATGTTACAAACGAAAATAACGTCATACTTAGCCCACTTCTTGATTTGCTTGTACTTTTATTTTGCTCCAAGCCTAACACTACTTTATGCGCTTATTTTCTTTGTAATTATGGACACCATCACCGGGGTGTATGCCTCTATCAAGAAAGGTAACAAGTTTACATCTAAAAGGCTCCGTAAGACCGTACCTAAGTTAGTTGGGTACGCTTGCGGAATCCTCGTTGCTCAGGTAATCCAGAACACGTTTGCTTATGACCTACCTCTAGGCAGGATATTAGCAGCTTTTGTTTGTTATGTAGAGATTAAGTCTATCAATGAAAACATTGAGATATTGACTAACATAAACATGTTTCAGGCCGTCATTGAGCAGATAAACATTGCCTCTAAGGGTAAAGAACAGCACCAAGAAGATAAAGACCAACATTAATAATCTAAACAAAAACAAGTTATGTACAAAGGAATAGATATTTCTCACTACGACCCACAAGTTGACTGGACCAAGACTAAAGCACAAGGTATTGACTTTGTTTATATCAAGTGTACGCAAGGAACAGGATTCATTGACCCACTTTGCGTTAAACATGCAGCTGGTGCCAAGTCTGTAGGCATTAAAGTAGGTTATTACCATTTCGCAGCTGTAGAGCAAGATTGTGTAAAACAAGCACAGTTCTTCATTGCTCAGTTCGAGAAACTACCTAAGGCTGAGTTATTACCGGTATTAGACCTGGAGACTAACAAAGCCAATTTAAACAGAGCTCAGATTCATTCCTTCATCACCACCTTTCAGGCTGAGTTAAAGAAAGCAGGATATGGCATGGTGCTGTATTCTTATGAACCGTTCCTAGATACTAACCTAGACCTTAATCATGGACTAGGCACCATCCCTTTATGGTTGGCGCAATACCGCAATGTAGATGCACCTACCCTTCCACATGGCTGGATGAACGCTTCAGTATGGCAATATACTGACTCAGGTCATATTGATGGCATTTCAGCTATTAAAGTGGATATGAATAAAGGACTTAACGATGATTTCCTTGTAGAATAAAGCCTATGATAAATACCGGGCATTATATTTTGGTATTTATCATGATATTCGGCATGTATATCTTCATGGTCCTGACCGATTACTTTAAAAACAAAGATAAATGAGTAAGATAGCCTATTTACTAAAGCAGATTTACCTAACCCTAAGCAACAGCCCTTCAGAACTATCCCTGAAGAGGCTGGGCAGGGTAGCCTTGTTTAACACAGCCTTGGCCATGACTTGGCACTATTATTACAAGCACTACCCTACAATAGATACTCAATCGCTATTGATGATTGTGGCTCCTTTGTTCGGCTACGCTGGGTTTAATGCCGTTATGAATAGGCAGGATAAGATTGATGACTCTAAAGTAGATGTCAATGTTAACGTAGAACAAGAACAACCAGAAAAAAAAGAGTGATATGTTTAAAAAGATAATTATTGAAGCATTTGCCATATTAGTTATTGGCCTAGTAGTTTATTTCGGGGTCCGTAAGATGTTGCATACCACTCCTATTGTCGATAGGACAAAGATTGAGATAGACAGCATTAACAATAGGATTAAGACCTTGGAGCATGTTAATGACAGTATTAACCTAAAGTACAAAAGCACCTTGTATAACGATTCTTTGTACCTGGTACGCATTGATTCGTTGAAAAAAGTAAAAACCCAAATTAAAACTGTATATGTTGAAAAGACTAAAGGGGTATCTCGCCTCAGCCCTACTGCTGTTCACAATGAGCTCAATAGGATATTCCCAAGTAGATAACAGCAAGGATAGTTTAATTATCATTACCGAATACCAAGGAAAACAGATATTAGACACCTACTACCAGCTTCAGGAGTATAAGCAGCTTGACAGCCTTTGTGAGAGCCGTTCAGGAGCTCAGGACTCGCTTATTAAGGACCAGTCTATTCAGATGAATAGGTTGAAGATTATGTACGTCAATAGCCAAGATATAAACGGCCTGAGCAATGCTAAGATAGATTTACTTAACAAGGAGATTAAAAGTTATATATCCTATGGCAGAAGGCAATGTTTTTACAAATGGGCCTCAATAGTTATTGGTGGATTGGCAACCAGTAGTGTTGTTTATATGAGTTTTATAAAATAAACCTATCTTTATCTACAAACAGAAATTGCCCTAGTTCTAGGGCTTTTTTGTTAAATTCCTCGAAGGTAGTATTATTGTCAACTATAATATCTGCAACATCCTGAGTAATCTGAAAAGATGTTTCAGGCTCCTTAGGTAATCTTTTAGAGGCATCTACCCATATTGTATAGTCAAATAGATTCTGAGCCTTACATGCCATTATTTCGTCATTAGAACGCATACCAACGTAGCAATCGTTATACCTTAGTATTTCCTTAGCCAACCTACTTTTGTCGTTTATATTGTATTCTGATATAAGGTTAAACCATTCTTCTCTATGGTTTATTCTATCCTCGAAACATTCTTCAGGTGTAAGGTACCCATATTTGTATTTAAGGGTATCGAATATGAATATTTCTGATGCAGCCCGACTGCTAGATTTATATTTAAGTTCAAATTCCTTTGCCCATATTTCGGCTAAAGAATCTTTGCCCCAACGAGCGGAGCCGATGATAAGTATCTTAGGCTTTTTCATTTCTTGTTTTCTAAAAACATGTATAGGTCCAGCAACCGGTTATAATAAGGAAAATAAACCTTGTTACCTGGGTTATTTCTCAAAGTTGATATATGGGAGCCGATAAACTTCTTAGAGTCCATAATCTTATAGAAACCCCTATCAATCTCCTTGGGTATATCGTTATTTGATTTAAAATAAGTTTCAAGCTGGTCTAGGGTCATTTCCTTGTCTTATATTTGAAGTATAGCACTATCCAAGATATGTTCGTAGAGGTTATTACAAGGCCTCCATAGAACGACATGGCTAGTTCTAGGTTAGAGTAGAACAATAGGTTAAAGATGCCCCATAACGTAAAGAAAATAACAGGTATGACCGAAACGCCTTTTACCTGCTTCTCGGTAGCTATCTTAACCAGGTTAATAATCTGTAATAGTCCTGCTGTAATTTCAAAGAGTCCGTTAATTAAGTCGATGTTGTTGTGGTCGATTTTCATAATTTAGGTCTCCATTCTTTATCGGTTAAATAATAAATCCAGTATTGTAACTGGTGAACATATTTAATATGTTCCAATACCCTTCCTTCTAATTCAATTACAGATTCCTTTATGTATTTAAAATTAAGGCCTCCAATAGATAATTGTTTATCTTCGAAATAAGCGGCTATGATAGGTACAGGCTGGTAATGTTCACCTTTTGTATTATTATTGCCAATATGTTCACCTTGGTAAACTTTATAATCATAGAAACGACCATAACATCCGTCTGTTTCTTTACTATAATACAATAGGCTTAATCCAGGCACTAGCTCTTCTTCATCAATAAAAGGCTTTTTACTCATCATTTGCCAATATAATTCTTCATTCCTTTTTGTATCTTCATCCATCTTGTTTAATTTTTTGTATTAGTTCAACAATCTTATTGCGTTCATCCTGAATAGCTTTTAATTTAGGATGGTTAATTTCGTAGATATAGGCCAGTTCCTTCCATAGTTTGTCATGCTCTAGGAGCGATGCGTTTAATATCTCTTTGCTAAAAACATTCATACGCAGGAACACTAAGACCTATTACCTCTTTTTGGCAAAGGATATTTTTTTAATTTATTTAAAAGGCTATTTACCTGCTCTTCCATATCCTGAGATTGAATATAAGTTTCTCGGTGATTATTTGATTCTCGAATATATAAATCCCAATTCATTTTTGATTGCCTTCGGTGATAAGAAAATTGCCCTGCAAGGAAAAATATTACTATTGACAATATGGCAGATGTAGCCTCGAATATGTGTGTAAGTTCCATAGTTTTACTTTTTGATTGTTATCTTCATATTTTCTAGTGTTATTTCCTCACTTGTTAAAATATAGACTAGCATTTGCAGCTGGTGAAATAGTTTAATGTGAGGCAAGGCTATTAAGGCTACATCGTTTTCAAAATACATACTTAAAGAATTGTCAGACTTTCTCAATCTAAACTTAATACCTGCAATCCAAATAAAACCTATTTCTCCAAATAAATCTCTTGTTAATGGGATTGCTCGATACCACCCCTTATTAAAATTTTCCTCCCTTAAGTGCCCTTCTTGTACCTCCAATATAATCCAACCTTCGCTTGGACTATCAAATTCTATTAAGCTAAGTCCGGAAATTAATTCTTTTACATGAATTATTTTATTTGTGCCCATTCTCATATTTTTTAAGTCGTTGGTTTAATCTTTCAATTTTATATTCTTTGGACGAACCCACTTTTGATTCAACATCATATATCATCTTTATCTGCTGAGTCATTATTTCAACATCTGCCAATTCCGAAATTAAGTTATTTAGGTATTTTTCGTAATCATCATAATCCGTTTGGCGAACTACTCTATTCATCTTTGCTAAAGCCTGTATAAGCTCCCCAAGCTCTTCATAAGCCATTATAATTTGATTATTTCTACCAAATTTATCTATTGCCTTTTCTAGGATAGCAATTTGTCTTTTTGAGAAACCTTGCGGATTTTTCTTCTTTGAGCTTTTAATCGTTTGCATATTGCTTTTATTTTAGTTTACAAAAACATAGTAATTACAAGTTAATGTTGGATAAGCATACCCTTCAGGGTATATCAATGTAAAGTTGCTGTAATATCTTCTGCCGAATATGTGATTCATAATCTTATATTTTTAAGAACTTTTTAATTTCATTCATAGACAATCCTAATTCCTTAAGCTCCCTGATAGCCTCAATTTTCCTTTCAAGGGTCTTTCTTGTTTCAATCTGCAATCTTATCTCAGCCTCAATACCGGTCCTCTTAGGAGCCTTCTTTTTAGGTGCTACAGTTTTCTTTTTAGCCTTCTTAGGTTTAGCCGCCTTAACTTTCCTTTTTTTGGCTGTTTTTGGCTCAATAGGAGAGGGCTTAGTCGGGGCTACCACTTTACCCTCTTCTATATCTTTCAAGTCCTTAGCGCTAATTATTTGAGCCAAACTAACAGGCACGTCATCTGGTTCTATTCTATACTTTACAAAAGTCTTATTATCGGTTAAGTAAACCCGGAACTTGGCAACAGGCGAACTATTGTAATAAGTCCTGCAATGATTTTTGCAACCACTAGATATAAACAATGCCGTTATTTCACTAGAAGTTCCTGTTTCATTAAAACTCGCAATCTTATCATAAAGCTCAAAAGATATTTCAATCCCATTCATTTCAAAAACAGAAACCTTATCTTCTAGCTCCCAAAAAGAAAAATTGTTAGGAAA
>JGI26470J50227_1000065_pt1 | contig 50192 bp, 67 predicted proteins | sample FreactTroBogLake_FD_50227 | JGI IMG/M metagenome (IMG submission 50227)
TTTTTCAAGATATTTATTAAATCCTTTATCAAAGATTTCATTAGCCATATAAGGATAATTAGCTTTTAATTCATCAAACCATTCTGTTAATGCTGTTTTCATAGGTTATTTGTTTTTAATGACTTTGTAATTTGAACCTGCTATATGTTCATGGTGCACTCTTGCTAACCAATACATATCGCATTTGCCATCTTTAATTGGCGGTTTTTCAAAGTACATTTGGAACTCACTTGATATGGCTGTAAACCTGTAGCATTTTTCTTTTTGCGTGCATCCTTCTCCTGTACATTTATTGATGTCTGCCATAATTATTGGTTATAGATATTTATTATTTTAAAAAGTTCAAAAGCAACTTGTGGTACTATTGCATTTCCTGCTGCTTTTGTTGATTCTTGTCTCCATTTTGGAAAGGTAATAAAGTCCAATTCGGTGGGAATCCCATATGGGTTCCATTCACAATGGAATATATTTTCCCATCCCATCCATTGGGCAGCTAAATCAAAACCACCAATACCTGAAAATAAACTTCCATGTGTCATATATTGATTATTGTTTTTAACTTACAATTTTTGAAAACAGCAACAACGTGCTTATCCACATAAAATTGACTATTATCCCAAGCGACAAAATCAACTAAATTTAAATCATCATAATTCAGAACATAAATAGTTTTTACATTCTTAGTAAGACCTCTATAACGTATCTCGTAATTAGCTTTCATAATTATATTTTTTCTTTTACTATTGAAGGTAATGCCATCCAGTGGGTGGGTTGGTAATCATCATCAACTTCACCATCCCCATTAATATCCCCATAGCAATTAGCCCAAAAAAAAGACCAGCGACCATTGTCATCTGGTAAAAAAGATAATGTCATTACCATTAATTCCCCATTGCAGGATACTAGAACATTTTCGGAATAATCCTTCCCTTCGATTAGATCCGGCAATTTGTCTTTAACTGAAATCCATTCCATGATGTTGTTAGTTTAATATTAGCGGAAATTTTTGTCTTGCAGAAATCCAATTACAAATAAGATAACTAGAATTGTAACTACTGTGAAGATTCTGTCTGTGGTTTTTTTAGAAAGTTTCATTTTTTTATTTTTTTTTATTATAAATATTTATTTAAAAGTGATTGTTGCTTTTCTGATAATTCAGCTATTGATTTTGGCTTTTTTGTTTTATATGGAAACGAGCCCATATAATCTTTCCAATTCCCAATAGCTATATCATAAGTTTCAAATAACATTTCTTGCGTTTGTAAGCAACTACCTTGACCTAATTGTGAGCATATGCTTGAAATAAAATTCATACCCCAATCATTATTTACATTTCTAAATCTTACAAATGCTTTTGATAACTGATAATATTCATTCCAACATTCTCTAGTTATTTCAATACTAACAGCGTGTTTTTCTTTATTTTCCTTTTGAATATCATCAAACTTTTGCTTTTGAACATAATAGTCATCTTTTGATTTTTCGTTGAACCAGTAGGGTAAGTTAGTTAATCCTAAAACTTTTGCAGCACAATCCGAACCGTAAGCAATACCATTAATATACACAGGATGTAATAAACTTTGACTGCATTTTGAACAATTTTCCATTTTTTTCTTTTTGCTTACACAAATCTACATAAAACTTTTATATTAAAATTATTATTTTAAAACTTTTGTATCTTTTAACAATTATTTATAAATTATGACATTCCTAATTCCTTACTTATTTTTTCCAGATGTATTAAAAAAGAATTCATAAAAATAATTTTTCCTTCCAGTACCCCTCTTTGGCGTATAAGGTATTTCATCAATTTAACTTTTTCTATTGCTTCACTGGGATCGTGTGGGAGGGATTCTGGCAAATCCCCTTGTTGGGCTTGTAGTATTAAATCTTCACCATCCATAACTGATTTTTGCTGGACAAAGAAATCAGCTATTGAAAGCATTAATTTGTAAATCTTTGCAAAAGATTCGTCGTCGTTGTTTTGATACATTGTATTATTTTTTATTAGATTTCCAATGATCTGGGATAATAGTATCTATCCCTTTACCATTCATTTTATTTCCGTATATCCGTATATCTTCAGAATATAGATGTTTTACTTCACCTCCAGCTAACCTAACAACCCATACGGAATTAACGTCTAAGCTGTAATCGAATAAAAATATAGCATCGCCATCTCCCAGTGGCGTGGCAACTTGAATTACTGGTTCTATTCTTATAATATTCATTTGTAAATATATTTATTGATTAATCCCAATATCCATGAGATGAAGTAAAGAATTCAGGATTATTCCGGTTAATGAATGTTTTCCACATTAACCAAGCCATGTATAGAATACCTTTATTCTTAAATCTTCTGGGTGAAGTCCAAATTCCATTTTTATGTTTGTACACAACAAATCTTTTCGGATTAATTTTAAGGGATATACAATAATCTTCGGCAACTAAAAATCTAGGATCATATCCCCCAGTTTCCCAATAAGCATAAGTTGAAAATAATTGAAAACCTCCAATCGCAAATGGTTGACCGAAAATTTTATGACTTACCCATTGCAACCGATCAAAAACACGATATCCCCAGTCATAATTTGAATGGGTCCTGAAAGGGATAGTAAGTAAATCAAAATTCCCTTTATTGTATCGAAGTAAATCTAACAGCAAAAAAACATCAGTAATAAACATATCAGCATCAATAAATAGGACATAAGGTGTTTTGACAAATAAGCTGCCATTCCTTCTAGCAAAAGATGGGAAACCTCCCAGCGTGAATGATATATCGAGATTGTAAAATAAATAATTATCAATCATTGGCTCCATTCCTTTATCNCTACTATCCGCAATAATTACTTTGGTTCCTTCAATGAAGGCTTGGTTGTTTAATTTCTTTAAACAATTAATTATGTTTTCCCCTTCATTCTTATTTGGAATAACGATTGTTAATTGATCTTTTATTTTCATAATGCTAAATTAATATTTATTAATTAAAACTTTGATTTTAATATTTTTAATTTAATCGCTGCTATCTACAATATAAATATGATTACAAACTTTACATTTATAAGTTTTGAGACATGATTCTTGCGATTGCTGGATATATTCATGGCTGCATCCAAACTTAAAATACAAATAATCAACCTTACCCTTTTCGTATTTAGGTGCAACTGCTATTCCAGTGTTATCAGCAAAATAGTATAAATGATAATCTATTGTTCCGTATGGCTTTTTAAGCCACTTTTTAGGCTGTCTAAGTTCGGTGTTCATGATTTTACGCTTAGTTAGTAAATTCATGAATGTTCCAACTGTAATTTGGGTAATCCCATCCGGAATGTCATTAAAAGTATTCATCTTTTTATTTTAACTTAATCTAAATAAGATCTTGACTTATCTGGGTTTTCCCCTTTTTTATGATTTATAGTTACTTTAACCTTAGTAGCCAGTGGATAAAATGATTCAAATTCTTTCATTGGTATTTCAATTCCATTTTCTATATAGAACTTGCCTTTACTATTAACCATAAAAGTTGTGTACCTGCGTTTGTCTAAGTTTTCTAAATATTCCTTAACCGACATTTCTTTTATATTTTAATTCGTTATTAAATATGTGGATAGACCATTGGTTGAAGTTTTCTGGCATTTCTTTCGGATAGGTTGTTTTGAAGTTAGGTATATTATTAACCTTTTCTCCTTTAATTGGTTTTCCAAAAATTAATCTAAATAGAATTTTCTTAATCATGCTAATTGTTTTAAAATTTTTTTATTGTTTTGTTTCCGGTGCTATTATTATTTCAAGGGTTCCAGATAGATGTGCAACATTTTTCAATATTTCATCCAGATGTCTTTTCCTTTGATCGTAATCTCTATAACTAAAAGACTTGACAAACTGATCCCTGAAGTAAATGGTGCAGGATCCCTTTACGGTATAATTACGTTGTTTCTTTGCCATTGTGTGGTTCAAATGTGAAAAAATCTCGGTTGATGTAGAATTTGCGTTCAATACCGGAAGTTTTAAAATAAAGGAAGGATCCTGATTCAATTCCTCTTTTTTTGGTTATCCTATATATTCCTCTTTCGGTCCGTATATTAATCGTTGATTCATTTGCTGGCAGGAACCTAAATACATTATAATTAATAGACCACGAGTTTGCTTTTTTAAATACTTGCTTTTCCTCGTCATTTTTATAATAGGATATAAAGCCATTGGTATTTTTAGTCAGCCATCCAATGTTCCTTATTCTTTTCTCGGAAGCTAGCCGGAGAAGTATATCTCCGGTTTTGCTATCTAAGGTAAGCTGCCCATCTTCGTCCTTGTAAATAAATGTAGTGTCCATATTATTAATTTTCAACTAAATTAGAATTTTCAGATATTGGATACAGTTNTTTAAAACAATCAATTGCGGTTATAGGTTTTTCACNAAAGGCTATATAATGATAANTAATTAAGCTAAGTGCTGTACCATATTTTAGATCAAGGATCGATATTTCTGAACTTAATTTCTTTTTTATATCCTCAATAAGATATGGATACTTTTCCATGTCGTTATTAATTGCTTCTAAAATTTCAGGTTTAAGTCTTAATAAGAGATTTTCGTAGTGCATATTTGTAAATTTTAAAAATGTAAAATAATAATTCCGAATGAAGAATAAGCTATATGGTATCCTTGTTTAATTAGTCCCATACATTCTTCGTACCAATTTTCATTCTTTGATTTGTCGATTGTTTTTGTTTTCATTTCTATTTTTTTTAATTATAGAATAAAGCTACATAAAACTTTTGTATTAAAAAAATTATTTTAAAACATTTTTACTTTTTTTTAACAATTATATATTCTGGCTATTCCACTATCTAATAACTTATTAATGTGGCTTTCGGTAAGGGTAAGAAAAAGCCCGATCTTAGTTCTGCCTACAATGTACTTGTAAACATATTTAGGTTCGGGCAATTTCTTTCTATTTTCCCTTTCGATAGTTTCTACCAATTCAATAATGTTTCCATCTGTAACGAATTGTAATTTATCTGGGATATTCATAATTAAAATGGAAGGTCATCCACTATTTCTGTTAGGTTATTAATATTATCTGGTGAACTGTGCGATGGTCCGGATACTAAAGTTGGTGCATTTACTTTGAATTCACCATAGGTAGAAATAAGCCATTCCTTCCAAAATTCGATTTGTTTTTTATTGTCTAAGTATGTTTGTCCTGCAACTGGTTCCAATGGAGGTAAATCTCCCATTCTATCTTTGGTATATGCAGCTTTAAGTGCAATATCATTTTGCCTAACAAAACAGGTCTGTATTTTTTTACCTTCAATTATTTTTTGTGAGGGACTTATTTCCACAGGTTGCAAAGGATCTGAAGATTTAAGGAAATTGCACAATGATAGGAAATAACGACTATCTGTATACATTTCTAATTGGAAAGATTCGCCATCACTGTCAATAATTATTTTTGCAGTTTGGTAAGTTACTCCGCTGGATGGTGAAGTATTTGTTGCAAATCCTACTTTTTTAATTATTCCTCCCAATGATCTATATGACTTGTAATTGCCATCGTTTTGCTTAACTGATAAATTACCATCCTTAATGTTAATGAATGTAATGTTACTACTGCTTTCTTTTAATCCCATGTTGTTTATTTTTTATTGTTAATTAAAATATTTTTTTTAAAACATTAATTGCTGTGTATACAATTTATCTTTTGGCTGAATAGTATTATATGCTTCAACTACAAACCAACTTAAACTTATTATTAAACAAGGTGAATTATCAACTGGATAGTCATAAGTTAAATTCATATTTCCATTTTGATAAACAATTAAATAAGCATCTGCATTATTCGCGACTACTTGTATAACAAACGATTCAAATGATTTTTTAAAACTACGCATCTTTTTAATCGTTCTAATTGGTATCCTGAAATCTCTTAAACATTCCACCAATAATAACCACATAACAACAGTAACCGTTTGATGAACTTCATTTTTAAAATGTTTGCCTTTGGGAATTAAAGTTAATGAATGTCTACGGTAATAATCCATTGGCATTCTTTCAAATACAGATTTTTCTTTTTTCTTTTTTTTGCTTTTCATTTTGATAGAATTTAATTTTTAATATTTATGTTTTAAAATAATGTTGGTTGAATAAATTTAGGCTTTTTATCTTCTATTCCTTTATTTTCAATTGGTAAATTATTTATTCTAGCTTCTGCAATTTTGGTATATTCCGGATCCTGCTCAATACCTACAAAGTCAAAACCTTCTAACTTACAAGCTATACCCGTTGTGCCACTACCGACAAATGGGTCAAGCACTATCCCATTTGGCGGTGTTACCATTCGTACAAGGTATTGCATTAGCTTAATAGGCTTTACCGTTGGATGAAAGTTTTTTAAATGTCTAATAGAATTACCATGCCCTTTTGCATCTCCACCATCATAATCAGCGTTTCCTCTTTTAAGTTCAGCTTTTGCTTGATTACTAAATGCAAGTGGCTTTTCCTCAAAGTCATCCAATCCTTTATTCCGTTCACTTTTTGATGCTTTGGCAACGTAAAAGAATCGAGAAGCACCACCTTGACTTGATTCGCGTATTTGTTTTGTAGAACCACTTGCTTTACCTAATGAATATCCGCTGTCTTTATATTCATAAGACTTTTTAATTGCACCCGACTTTAATGTCCCACTTTGTTCATCTAATATTCTTATCGGGCAATCTTCGTGGCAATCCCAATCTTCTACTTCTTCATTCCCCTCAATGTCAGTATGTGAAGTTGCAACTTTGCTTTGTTTTGCACCATAAATTCCATTTGTAAAATCTCCATCACGACCCTTTCCAATATCTTGGGGTTTACTATTACTGCCTTTTACCTTTTTAGTTCCTTTACATACACAATCAGGATGGTGTGTTAAAATGATATTGGCAGGAAAACGACCTTTATTAATATCTATAATTTCATTATTTTCTCTAAATCCAGTTTTAATGTCTTTCATTCTTTCTCCTTGCTCACCCCTTTCAGTACCTCCTAAATTTCCAATTCTACTCGCATCAATATTAATTCCACCTACTCCCCATTTTAAGATATTTTCTGCAATAGACAATCCTTTCTCTAATGGTTTCCTTGCTAAGACTATTGGTTCATTGGCAGGTTTCAAAGCAGTACCCCATCCATCCCATTGTTTAGCGGCATCGGTTGAAGGGGCGGTAATGTCAAATTCCTTACCACTACCATCCAACATTCCAATTCCTGTATCTCCTTTTGCGTGATTATTAATTTTTTGAGGCGATGCTCCTGCTCCGTTTTTAGACTTAGCTATTACTTCCCTTTCTGCACCTTCCATTTTATCCAACGCTTTACTAATATTGTGGCTTTTTGGAAATCCACTACCATATAACCATTGAATACAATCTCTAACTTCGAAACCTGCAAAACGCATAGACATAACTCCCCAATCGTATGTTCTTGTACCGTAAAACGCTAACACATGACCACCGGGCTTTAATACACGATATACTTCTTTCCAAAATATCGGTTGAGGAACAAAGGCATCCCACTCCTTACCCATGAACCCACTACCACCGACTTCGTGATAACCATGCTCAATCCAATCTTTCATTAAATCGGCAGCATTCGGTTCTTTACCTAGTCCGTATGGTGGATCGGTTACGATTGAATCAAAGTAATTATCAGGGTATTGCTTTAATACGTCTATGTTATTTCCGTTTATTATTTTCATTTTAATATTTTTGTTTTAAAACCCTTCAAAGTCATTAAGATTAATTATTTCTACGTCGTCGAAGAAATTACCTTGCGACTTAGCTTCAATTATATACGAATCATCAATCAATGGTTTTTTTAGTCCCATAGTTTCTACTCTCCTTAATTCGTTTAAATAGAAATCTTTATCCGCTTTATATTGATCTGCTCTTTTTGGATCAATTACAATCTTATCATTATCAATTAAACAATATCTACTTTGATTAGGTAAATAATCGAAATCGCATTCGCCTCCAGCTTTACCCCCAGTTCTACGTCTTTTAATCTTTAATGAACGAAGTTTGGTTAATGTAGACGTTTTATCACGCCACCATTCAGGACGGTCCACAGCCATTATATTATCAATCTTATTATTCCACATTGCGCCACCGGCTAAATGCCAAACATCAACATCTGGTCTTTGACCGTCTTTATCTGGTAATACGTTTCTAGGGTGAGCAATTATGTTATAGGAAAGATTATTCATTAACGCGAATCTTTTTGATTCTTTCAGCATGATTGATAAAATTTGATCGTCCCTATTATTTCCCTCAAACAAATTATCTAATTGGTTGAATGGATCAATTACTACTCCATCCAGTCCATGCTTTAAATGTAATTTTCGGAATATGTCATGAATTGTGGTTATATCCTGAACGTCGGATGGATATACATATATTATATGATCCTGCAAAAATTCCATTGCACCGACATATTCTTCCTCCGTCATTTTATTTCCGCGTCGGTCATCAACGTGTTTTCCTACATACATTTCTATTAAATCAATGAAGAAGTCACTGGCTGGAAAATTTTCCGGAGAAAATATTGCCCACTTCCAATCGCAATACATTGACATGATAATCATTAAATGAAGTACAAAGGTTGTTTTACCAAAGTTTCCGTAACCAACCCATAGATTTAATTCTTTTTTCTTCCATTTGAATAATTGATCCAATTCACCATAAAAGGTAGTATTGCCTTGTGTTAATCCTTTTTGGAAAACTTCAAGTAAATCATCGGCAACGTCCATTACCTGATAAGCACCAACAATAGGTAATTGCTGCGCACTTTCAATTACTTCTTTTACCTTATCTGAATTAAAGTATACTAGGACCTCATTTAAGTCTTTACAAGTTCTAAAACCACCTTTCACTTTTTCGTCTGGGATTATCTTATCTTCAGGATACTTAACAAACCAGCACTTATCCACTCCAAGCCTAAAACTTAAAGCATCTTTAAGAGCCCTTCCTGCTTCGTCATCATCCACAGCTATAATATGCTTTTCGATATGTTCTATTTCCTGCCAACTATTATCTATATAGTCTAGTCTAGCATTATTACCGGCGGCTCCATTTGGAACACTAACCACATTATATATTTTAGATTCTATGCAACTGGCTGCATCAATTTCACCTTCAACCCAGATTAACTCTTTTTCGTCTTTTGCTGCATCTATATTATATAGACATAGTTCCGCACCCCCAATTAATTTAAAGCCCTTATCCTTAGATCTGAACTTAATATTAACTAACTTATCATTTTTGTAATAATTAAAGCAAATAGCTTTTTTCTTTGTTCCTCCGAAGTTTTCAACGCTTTCAGATATTTTTAGACGAAGTAGCGTGTAATTAGAGATTTTTCTTGCCTCAAACCATTTTACTACATTATCAGATACTTTCTGAAGTCTAGGCAGTGGTTTATTGTATTCTTTTTTTACAATTTCTTTTTTCTTATAACAAACAGATCCCTTAAAATCACAAGGATGGTTAAAGCATTTATAAACTCCATCATTAAGATTAACATATAAGGAAGGATCCCTCATGTTTTTTCTATCATTGCCACATTTAGGACATATCCCTTTACCGTTCCTTATTTTACTGGTATCTATGCCGACCTTTTCAAAATCATCTTTTGTATACACAGGCTTTTTTTTGTAAAAGTAAATAATAAAATTCTATTAAAAAAAATATTTTAATATATTTTTATTACTTAAAAAATGCAAGTTCAGAAGAATATACATATGAACCTATGCCATCAATTTTATTATCATAGTAAAAAAATCCTGCCTTCTTTAACTCTCTTAATATCTTGCTTTTATTTGATTTACCCATTATAGCTTCAATCTTAGTTATAACAATGCTATAAAAAATAGCAAAACCAGTATGTTCATCGAGTGAAAGAGTTATTAAATATTGTTTAATATTTTCTTCTTTTAATTGCTCATTTAGGAATTCATTTTTTAGAATACTTTGTTGTGCAATTTTAATATCCTTTTCAAATAATTTTTTGTAATCTTTACAAGCTAGGTACTTTGTTTTCATTTTATTAGTTTTTATTATCATTTAATTTTAAGGCTCAAATTTCGATTATTTTTATCAGAGGCTAATAAGTGTACACATTATCAATTAAAATTCAAGGAAACGGCTAGAATGTGCCAAATTTTATCATTTTAATACTTAGGCTTACCCCTCCAAATGTCTTTTGGTAGAATTTCTTTGAATTTTGCCATTTCCGATTGCTCCCTTCCCAATTCAAAAAACGACCCATCGGATAGCCTAACTTTTTTAAAATCTTCAACAAATTCTACCCCCCGAATTGACTTATCGGATTCTGAATTTTTGTTCAATTTTTTTGGTTCATTTTTTTGGCAGTAATTTTTCCAAATTGAAGAAAATTGGTTATCGATATTTTTCAGCGAAAACTTTTTAAAAAATTCATCGGATCCGACAAACTCTAAAATTTTATTCCATTCCTCCAAACAAACTTCCATTTTTCCGTTCAGCGAACTTTGGCTTTCCCAGCCCTTTGCTTTTTCAATTTTTTGGGCAATGGACCAACAATTTTTTTTATCGTCATTATCGGGTAAGTCTGTTGGGTTTTTTTCAAAAAATATTTTTGCCATGTCGCTGGTTAAAAATTTTTCATTTTCAAAAATTACTTCTTTTGTTTTTACTATTTCTTCATGGTTATTATTATATTCATTTTCATCTTCAGGAATTTGCTTGAAGTTTTGCTTGAAGTTTTGCTTGACATTTTGCTTAAGCAAAACAGTGCTTTCGCCACCCCTTTTTCCTGATTTTGACCTTATGTCACTTATGGTCCCATCCTTTAACATTCTTTTCTGGTATAGCTTTTCGCCATCAAAGTGTAAAACTTTATAATAAAACAATTCTTTTAACGAATTTTCCATCACTTCTTTGGGTGCTGGAATTTGTTTAAGCAAAACCGAAGCAAAGTGCGAAGCAAAACTCAAGCAAAATTCAAAATTTTGCTTGGCATTTTGCTTGTCGTTTTGCTTGACGTTTTGCTTGACATTTTGCTCAAGCAAAATTGCTCCATACGTTTCCATTTTATGCAAAACGCATAAGATTTTTATATAAATTCCTTGCGTTTCCCAGCTGCAATTATTCAGCTTTTCGTCGGTTAAATAGTCCTGAATATATAGGGGCATATAAGGTTGATTTCTAAGTGCCATTTTACTTGTAATTTTTAGTTGAGTATGTTGGAGTTGGCTTAATAAGGATCCGTTTTCTTTTGTTATTTGTCTTAATATTTATATCTTTATTATATGTAGTTTCTTCATTACTAGACAAATAAAATGCCATCACTTTTCTAATGATGGCATCAATGACCGGAATAAATTTTTTAGGATAGCATATAACAATATATTCAATACCGTCATTCTCTTTAATATTTGCTTTGTGCAAACAAAAGAAATTTTTTAATAGATTTTGTTTATCGAACCAAACCTGAATTGCACTGTTGCCTATTTTCCTTCTAACTTCAACTGGGGGAATGGGAATGTTTTTTAATTGGCAATATTTAGTTAGCTGTTTGTAGATGGTAGCCATAGTAGAAAAAAAAACTTTGGCGAGTAAGCACATACAAGCCAAAGATCTAATTGAAAAAAATATGTTCTATCAATCGAACATCATTTCATAATGTGCTTTATGTAATGATGTTGTATTAGTAAAAATAGTATAACAATATTATACTACAAAGAAAAGTTTGTTCCCAGTGCTACATTTAAATCATCTAAAACATCTGGTGTAATTACAACTCTGTCACTAAGTACGTTACTTAAATGACTGTTTGAAATATTGGCTTTGTCTGCAACAAACCTTTGCTTAATACCTCTTTCAGATAAATATTCTTTTATTGTGGACCCTAGTCCGTTATTTGTTTTGGTTAAAACTTCATTCATAGTAAATCATTTATGCAAATATAATACTTTATTATTAATACAAAATAATTAAAAATATTTTTTTTTGTAAAATTTATCTTTTAATTTTGGTACTCATGATTAAAGTTAAATTTGGTAACTGTCCTGAATGCAATGACGAAAAAGATAAAGCCATTGTTGCAGGAGTTTGCCTCTATCATTATAAAAAGAAAAGAGCTGAAATAAGTATTACCAGATCGCGTGAAAAATTAAAAAATAGTAAAATAGTTGAAAATGATTTAACAAAACCTACAAAACTTTATTTAAAAAATAAAGATGTACCGGTTCTGTATGAAGATGTTCAAAATTGGTTTAAGCATTTTATGGCTAAGTCTAATAAAAGATGCGAAAATTGCGGAGCCAGTTTAAAAAACTATAACGATAAAGACTGGTATGGTAGTCAGCATCATATTTTAGAGAAATCATTATTCCCGACATTAGCAGCAAATTTAGAGAATCACATGGTATTGGGAAAATGGTGCTGTCATTCACAATGGCATACTTCATGGCAAAATGCTGAAAAGATGAAATGTTTTCCAGTAGCAAAACAAAGGGTTTCTAAAATAATTAATAATTTGACTAAGAATGAATTTCGGAGGTTGCCAGAATGTTTTAAAAACTAAAACCCCCATCTTTCAAAAGATAGGGGCTAACCCAATTAATAGAACAGATAAAGATCTAGTAAGACCGAGTGCAATATAAATAAAATAATAATGGAACAAGTCAATACGGTTTTATTTTATAAGTTTTATTTAAAAGGGATTGATGAACCGATTGTAATTGAAGCCCTGTCAAAAGATGACGCGGTTGGTTTCCTCCAAAGGAGAAAAAATTATATACCGGCTCCGATTGTTGGGCTTCATGTATCCAGACCATTGTTTGGTGTAACAAAAAAAGATGAAGAAGGGATGAAGTTTATTTGGTGCGGGTTTGAAAATTCTCCAAACGGCTGGATGGAAGAAAATAAATTCAAAGCATTATCTATAAATATCTTAAAATAAAAATATTAATATTTTTGTATTGTTTAAAATAAAAATATTAATATTTTTCTTTTGTTTAAAAATTAAAACAATAAAATGAATAAGCTATTTTCAATCGGGATCCCCACTATTAACCAAGTTGATTACTTAGAACCAGCTTTAAAATTGTACACCGATGACTTCCCGAATACGAAGATCTATGTATTAGATAACGGACTTCAGGACTTTAGACTAACATATAATAATGTAGAAGTAGTTAGGAATTATGATCCATTCCCAATTTCAAAGTCATGGAACTGGTTATGTAAAAAGATATTTGAACATAGCGATAATGCGTTAATCCTGAATGATGACATTTATTTAGGACGTTCCGAATCTGATATTCATTCGCTATTAATTTCTCAATCGCATAAATCAACTGATCTATTTTGTGCCGAACACAATTATGACTGTTTTTCTGCGTTTATTTTACCGAAACAAACATTTACTGAAATTGGCGGATTTGATGAAGAATTTTCCGGATGCTATTATGAAGATAGTGATTACTTAAGATGGCTTACTGTAACAAACAATAAGAATGTTATATACACACCTGTTTTGAATTCGGAATTCTTTAAGAGAAATAGTTCAATTACTAAAAACCCCAAGTTGGCAGAAACTAAGCAAATTAATGAAAGGAGGTACATAACCAAGTGGGGAGGTCCTATTAATGGTGAAACTTTTCAAACCCCTTTTGGAAAATGAAGATAAAATCAAAAATGGTCCATTGTATTGTTTGTAGAAAAAAGTACACAATTAACTATAAAAGTGATGCCAAACAAGTTAAATCTGTTTGCCCACACACCTGTGGTAAGCATAATGTACATATAATAGTTTTAAAAAAATAATATTAATACAAATAAATTAAAATGAATTCGGAAAGAAGTATTGATGTAATTGTAGTATCTGATGCGAAAGATAATTTCTTTAAAAGTTTGACCGATCAAACAATTACAACGGCAATTAATAATGAAAGGAATATAAAAGTAAATGTAATTGTTGTGGAAAAATCGGATATAGTTTATCCTAACACTACTACAATTAAGCAGGATGAACCCTTTAATTACAACGAATCTTTAATTAAAGGCGCGGATCTGGGCAAAAGTGAATACATATTATTTGCAAACAATGATTTGTATTTTGGTTTTGATTGGGCTACTGAATTAATAAATGCAATGGAAGAACATAATAGCAGGTCGGCTTGCCCTTATTCATATATATCCCATGTAGAAAATAAAACTGACATGACTAAGCATATACCTATTTATGAAGGATATAGAATTAAATATGAATTTTGCGGCTGGGCTTTTTGTTGGACTAGGGAATTGTACAATAAGTTATCCCTAGATACTAGAGTTTCTTTTTGGTGCTCGGATGACGCAACAGCTGAACAATTAAAAATGAGTAATGAAAAGCATATTTTAGTTACTGCATCTTTAGTGGACCATCATGATAATGGAAGCAAAACTTTGTATTCTATGAGTGATCCAGAAATAAGGGAATTGACAAATGACCAAGTTTTAAAATTTAGAGAAATATATAAAAAATAAAAAATGAGCAAAACGGTAACTGTAATTATCCCAGTATTCGGTGATATAGAATATTTTGGTGAACTAGCTAAAAGAGCATACGATTCAGTTGTAAATCAAACAGTACAAGCGGATAGTATCTTAATTTCAGTAGGTACAACAATGCAGGATGCTAGAAATACACCAGCTTTGAATAGTGTAAATACGGATCATATCATTTTTTTGGATGCCGATGATACATTGGATCCACACTATATAGAAAATATTACCAAGTTCGATGGCGATATAGTTGTACCGGCTGTGCATAGACTTTATGAAGATGGAACCGTAAATACCGACCAAGCACCCTATTTGCCAAAGGACTTTATGAGAGGTAACTATATTGTAGTCGCTGCATTAATCAAAACTGATTTATTCAGGAAACTGGGAGGCTTCCATGATTATGAGGCTTTGGAAGATTGGGACTTTTTTATGCGAGCACAGGAAGCAGGTGCAACTTTTGTACAAGGAACGACTGCTATTTACCAAATTCATGTTAGACCTAATAGCAGGAACACCAGCGATACTGCCCATGATATTGTATTAAATAACGCAAAAAAAAGGAGAAACTTAATATGAAAAGAGTAAATGTTTATTTTGTTACCGATGGAAGGCTATCATGCTTACAACGTTCTTTGGAATCTTTTTACGAAAATGTAAAGTATTATTTCAATGATGTATTGATTATTAATGATTGCATAGATCCAAATTTTGTAAGGGAAGTTGATATATTATGTGAACACTACAATATAAAGGCAATTCATCATCCCGAAAAAAGAGGCTTTTCTGGTGCATACAATTCTGCATTTAGTGCAATGAATAGATTAACGGCTGATTATTATTTTGGCTGTGAAGATGATTTCCTGTTTAATGAAAAAATAAATATTCAGGAAATGATTGACATATTAGAATATGATAGAAATTTGGTTCAGGTTTGTTTAAAGAGGCAAGCATGGAGTGAAGAAGAAAAAGCGGTGGGTGGCATTATTGAAAAAAGACCAGATGACTATACAAATAAAGAATCTGAAAATCTTAAATGGACCGAACACCGACTATTCTTTTCTACCAACCCTAATTTAGTTCCTAGATGGGTAATTGAAAGAGGCTGGGATATAAGGGATAGCAGCGAAGGAATGTTCAGCATTGAATTATTTAGCAACCCTAATTATAAAAGTGCATTTTTAGGACATAAATTTGATGCACCAAAAGTTACACATATTGGTGAAATTAGAAACGGCTTCGGCTATTAAAACAAAAGTATGAATAAGATCTGGGCAATTACAATGGTTAAGGATGAAGAAGATATTGTATATAATTCACTATTGAATATGGTAAGTGAGGGAGTTCATGGAATTATTGCAGCTGATAATTTATCAACTGATAATACCAAAAGTGAATTACTGAGGCTCCAAGCCGATGTAAGACATAAGTGCCAAATTGTTATAATAGACGATCCCGAAATTGGATATTGGCAAAGCACTAAAATGACTAATTTAGCAATACTGGCTAAGAATGATTATGGCGCAGACTGGATAATACCTTTTGATTGCGATGAACTTTGGTACGCCCCAGCTGGCAGGTTCCCCGAAGTAATTGATTCATTGCCGGATTATGTGAGGGTAATAAATGTGCCTATTATTAATCATTTTAGGACTGCATTGGATCCTGAAACCGGTAATCCATTTGCTGACATGAAATGGCGACATACAGATATAAACCCATTGCCAAAGGTGGCAATAAAGTGGACCAATGATTTGGCTATTGCACAAGGAAACCATAGTGTAATTAGTGAATCGGAACTAATTACTTGTACCGATACCATATATATAAGACACTTTCCATATAGAAGCTGGGATCATTTTTATAAAAAAGCAAAGAATGGAGCCGCTGCATACGCGGCAACAAATTTACCAATTTCAGCTGGGCAGCACTGGAGAAACTATTGGCAACTAATAGAATCGCAAGGTGCTGATAAAGTAAGGGCTGAAGTTTGGGAAAAGTATTTTTGGTTTTTCAGTCCACTAGATAATAAATTAATTTTAGATCCTGCTCCATTCAATAGATGGCATTAATTAAAAAATAAAATAAATTTTATGCTTGAAAAATTACCAAATGTTACCACTGAAGAACAAGTTTTGAAATTACAAAATTTGTATGATTATTTTAAAATGGTTTCTTATGCTCCAATATCAGAAGATCTTAGTTTTCAAAAGACCCCAGATAATGATGACGAAAACCCATACATCTGTTGTGAGCAAAAAATAATTCATTGGGATGGTGAAAGATATTTAATTACTAGCTTATACAATTCACACCCAACATTGGAGTATGCTACAAAAAACGAAGTGATTCAATTATACTTTGGTTACAAAAGTTCTTTAGGATTAGATTTAAGAAACGAATCAGGGGATCCAGAAGATAAGTCATACAATGATGGTATCGTATTATTTCATAGAGAAATTGTAGGAGAAGGAAGCCAACTTGGAATTAATTTTGCTAAAGCATTTTCAAAAAGGCAAATTATAATAAATTAAAATTTTACAATGAAAAACATTTTAAACGCTATCCTGCTGATTGTAATTGCAATCTTAATCTATTTGTTGCTGCAAAAAGATTCATTAATATCTTCCCAGATTAATAGGCAAGCGCAACTTCAGCATACTTATGACAGTTCGCAAAAGATAATTGATAGCTTACATGAAAGGATATCGGATAATGAATATGTTATTCACAGCTTAGATAATGTTAATGGGGCACTTACGGACCAGTATCAATCGAAAAAAGGTGAAATTGCCAGACTTACTCAATCGGTTAATAAACCTATTTTAGTTGTAAATAGCTATAATTTAAAGCAATTAGATAGTGCGTTCGCTGCCAGATACCCAGCGGATACAATAAAAACTGATTCAATAGTAACGTTGCAAAAAAGCATAGGAATGAAATCTTTGGCTGATTTAATACGATATGATACTTTGACAAAGGTTATACCAATGTACCAATATACAGATTCAATATTGAATTTAAGATTGGTAAATAGAGATAGCGTAATAACAATTCAAAACAAAAGTATTAAAGACTATAACCAAATGATTGCTAATTACAGTAATCAAAGGGAAGTATTAATTAATCAAAGGAATGACGCGGATAAGGCTTTAAAGAAAAGTAAGCGGAAAAACTTTGTTACTAGTGCTGCTGCTGCTGTAATTGCTATCCTTTATATTTTAAAATAAATATGCACCCTCCGGACATATTATATTTTTTTATAATATTTGATTCACTTTATGTCATTATAATAGCCATGTGTGAATTTTACCCCTTTATCATAAAACTAAAAACTAAAAAATGGAATCAATCAAATCAGTCAAAAAGTTAGTAGAACTAAAACAAGGGGATAAGTCAGCCTATATCCTTTCAGTTAATGATGCAACGTGCGGTTGCCCACACAAACAACCTATTCCAAAACAAAACCCAATGACAAATCAAATGCAGGTTGATGCTCAACCTTGTATGTCTAATTGCCCATTGTTTGACATTTCAACGGATGCAGATACAGGGCTTGTTTTGGCTTCCATATACTGTGGTGGGCAAATTATTGACCATAAAATAGATGAAGTTATTTACGCGGAAAAATTGCAAAGCAAAACTTTAATTGTATAATTATGAAAAAAGTATTAATGCTATGCGATCATTATGCAAGGACCGGTTACGGTATTGTAAGTGAACAAATAGTCGCACACATTACGGCACATTTTGGAACAGACATTGCTTTGCATATAGTTGCATTAAACTATTTTGGCGAGCCAACTAAAACATTATTCAATGGTACTGTAATTGTATATGTGGAAAGTGGAAAGCTAAGTCAGGATAAGGAAAAGACACCAGAACACCTTGAACAAGACGATTTTGGTAGGATGACATTTTTGGAAAGATTGGTTCAAATGGACTTCGATGGTATCTTTATCATGCAGGATTTAGGTATTATTATGCCAATAGTCCCAGTATTGAAAGGGATAAAAGATGCCAAAAGAACGCAAAATAGAAAACAGTTTAAGTCTATTTTCTATTTCCCTATTGATTGTAATATCAATCCTAAATTCTTTGAAGGACTAGATTTCTTTGATTTAATAGCCACATATACTGAATTCGGTAAAAAACAAATATTAACTTCTAATCCAGATCTTAAAGGTAAAGTAAAAGTAATCCCACATGGAACGTCATTAAACGATTTTTATATTGTTCCTTCCAAAACAAAGATGGATTTCAGGGTGAGTTATTTTGGTGAAAACGAAAGTGAGTTATATATAATAAGTAATATCAATCGCAACCAGCCTAGAAAAGATATTCCAGCTACTATCTTTGGATTTATGGAAGCAAAGAAAAATTGGAAGCACCCGAAACGTCCTTTCCTTTATTTGCACATGAACCCGAAGGACCCAAATGGATGGGATTTACGAGAACTATTAAGCCAAACTGATTTAATTGAAGGGATTGATTATATGTTCCCTAAGTCCGAAGATGCAAATTTGCAAGTGGACGTTAAAACTTTACGTTTAATATACAATGCAACAGATGTGTATATTTCTACCAGCAGGGGCGAAGGTTGGGGACTTACTGCAACGGAGGCTATGGCTTGTGGAACTTTAACGATTTTACCATTCCATACTTCATACATGGAAATAGGAAAGGGAAGATCCTTATTTTTGCAGGAATTAAATAATGTTTGTGACATTATTGATAATACGATTAGAGAAGCGTGTTTTGAAGTTGAAATTGGAGAAAAGATAAATGAATCTTATATATTGCAATCTAACAACAATGATATATCCTTAATAGAATCTTCATTGAAATTCATTAATGACAATACTTGGGATAAGGTTTGCAAAACATGGATTAATTATTTCAAAGAAATATATTAATATAAATATTTTAATTCTCGGTCTAGGCTTTTTTGTTTTTAATTTCCCCCGCAGTTTCTACTGTGGGGGTTTTTGTATATGCAAATACCTATACAAATAAACTTTCAAATTTGCAAATATTTGTTTTAAAATAGTATCTTTACAAAAATTATCTAATGGCTGATAGTTCTAAATGGCATAGGTATGCTAACAATTCTACAAAGGCAACCAATTCTAGCCACTCCGCACATATTACAAAAAATAATTATAATAAATTTGAAGGGGGCGGCAAAACAATAGCTCAAACTCCAGCACCTAAATCAGATAGAATATATGGATCAAAGAAAAATATTGAAGGCTCTGCTGCAACTGAAGGATCAAATATTGAACTTTCGGAAAAGACAGTAGAAACGCTAAAAGATAAATTAAAAGAGTTTAAAGAAAAACACCCTAATGTTGAAAATATAACTTTAGAGGATTTAAAAAAAGTATATCGGAGAGGAAGCGGTGCTTATAGCAAGTCACATAGACCAACCATTACTGGAGGCGCGCCTAATACAAGGGCAGCATGGAGTTTTGCTAGGGTGAATAAGTTTTTGGAAAAAGCGGCTGGGCATAAAGTTAAAAAAGCCTATGTTCAGGATGATGATTTAATAAAGTATGAAGATGGGGGTTTAACTCATTCTTTAGAAATGGCAATGACTAATCTAAAAAAGAATGGAATAGTATTAAAGAATAGTGGAATTACGGTAATTGCCTATAATACAGGAAATCAGGAAAGAAAACCATCCCTTTATAGCAAAAAAGTTATTTATGATGCAATACCATCAAAAAAAGTAGCAAGTAAAATAATTCAGGAAGTTGATAAAGGGAATTATGAGAATTTCAATCAAAGCAAAATTGATGACTATAAAAAATCTAACTTAATTATTGTGAACCAGAATGAAGTGGTTTATGATAGTAGCAATACCGATATAAGATACGAAGATGGGGGATTAAATAAAGATATTGTATGTAAAAATTGTGGATGGTCATGGAATACAGCTGATTCAGATGAAAGCGACAAATATGTATGTCATAAATGTGGATTCGATAATTCACCTTATTATGAACATGATGGCATAAAAAAAGAAAACAATATGGAAGAACGAGTTATATCATTGCCGGATACATATTCAAATGAGGAAAGGTTAAAAGAAATTCTTAACCAGCAAGGTTACGACATAGTTAAATCAAATAACGATGCTAATTTAAACAATAATGATATGAAAGAATATTTAGCAGAAGGCGGTCATGTTAAAGGGGATGGCGTAAAGTCAAATGATGCCAAGCATGGCGGTTACTTTGAAGGAAAAAGCCATGCTGAAGGAGGAATAAAAGCTGTAAATGTGGACACAAAGCAGCCGATTGAAGTTGAAGGAAACGAAGTAGTAATAAATAAAAGAAGCGTTGCCGACAATACCTTACATGAATTCAATGGTAGAAAAATGACTAATAAGCAAATTCTATCTGAAATTAACCAGTCTGGTGGTGGAGTTGCCTTTGCAAAGGGTGGGCAAACTGATAATGACAGACATGATTTCAATGAAAATAAGTATGTAGCCAATCAGGATCGATATAAATACCTTTCAAGTGACGTTTATGCAAATGGCGGTACTATTCACGATCATGAATTAAACGACCTAGAAATGTCTATTTTGGCTAAATTAGGTCATTCTACTTTGAGGAAAACCGAAATAAGTGCTGAAAAATTACATGAAATAAAAGGGATTGAAAAGAAAGGTATTGTTTATTCAACGCCATCAAAAAAACATAAAGACTGTTTTGATGTTAGGCTTACTGACTTCGGAATGGAATTGCTAGACGGAATAGAATTAAAATATGATTCAAAATTCGCTGAAGGCGGTGAAATGGATTGCGGTTGCAGCCATAATAAATATAGGGATGGAGGCGAAACAGATGTTTTTCCCCCGATAATATTTAGTGTATCATCAAAAGAGGATGGTAAGAAATTACATCGGGAAGCAATTAATTATACTGGCGGCAATAATTTCAGTATAAAGCAATCAGGAGATAAAGATTATTATTATGCAAATACTGAAGCTGCCTTTGAATTATTGAATGAATTATACAAACAAAAAACTGGTTTAAAAAAAACTCAATCAAATATTGAAAAGAAGTATTTTCAAGGAATAGATTATAAGTATGCCAACCAATTTGAAGTAAATAAGGCTATTGAAGAATTCGTTGCTACTAAAGAAATTGAAGAATTTACACCATCCGAAAAGGCTTTTATAGGTTATTATGCCGGATACGGTGGGCTAGAAAAATTAGGAGGTGAGGGCAAAGGATTGCTTTATGAATACTTTACGCCATCTGAAATAGCTAAAAAAATGTGGGGATTGGCTTACAAATATGGTTTTAAAAAAGGAAAAGTTTTGGAGCCATCATGCGGAATTGGTGAATTTTTGAAATATGCACCAGATCAGGATATGCTTACTGGATATGAAATAAACAAAATAAGTGCTAAGATTTGTAAAATACTTTATCCAAAAGCAAGGATTGAAAGCAAATATTTTGAAACATTGTTTATAAAAAACAATAATTCAATAAGAGGCGATATTCAAAATGTAGAAAAATATTCACTTATAATAGGGAATCCACCATATGGTAGCATGGGTGGCATTTATGCAGGAATGGGAGAAAAGTCTTATTCAAAAGCTAATAATTACATAGAATATTTTATATTTAGAGGCTTAGATTTGCTGGAAAGTGGCGGATTGCTTATTTATATTATCGGTACTGAAGTAGCCGCTGGAGGAACACCATTTTTAAAGCAAGAAATGAATCCTGTTAAATCTATGATTGCCGAAAAAGCTGATTTAATAGATGCTTATAGATTGCCAAACGGTTTGTTTGAAACCACAGATGTTTTAACAGATATTATTGTACTTAAAAAGAAATAATCTTATGTCAAAATTATTAGAAGTCTTTAACCAGCAAATAAATGCGGTCCTTGACGAATGTGAAGGAAATCAAACACCAACAGTTTGCGGCTTAATTTCTACAAAAGAAGGGAAAGAAAAAATAGTGAAATTGATACAGAAAATGGTTATTAAGCAAAAAATGAGCATTGGTGAAGCAATTAACGCATTAGAGATGGAATATAATATTAACAGCACTGATAGATAGTTATATGATTGATTTATTAAAAGGTAAACAAAGGAAGTTAGTGCTCCCAAACGGAGAGCAACATAATTCATATTATGTGCTTACTGATTTGTCTAACATTAAAGCAAGCCATAATGAAGAAAATTTTTCTAATACTATTGGTTTCCCAACAAATGAATTAGGCGAAAACATTAATGATAGGAACTACAAAGGAGATATTTCGGCTCAAAGTGCGGTTATTAAAATAGCTGAAAATCTTAATCCTGAAAATCTTATTGCCCTTACTTCCACACCATCCGGCACACCAATAATCGATAAAAATGGTATAGTAGTAAGTGGGAATAATAGGACCATGAGTTTGAAATTAGCTTTAAAAAAGCACCCAGAAAATTACGATAAGTATAAAGAGCAGCTGGAAGAAGATATTGAATCATTCGGACTGGATAAGGAAAATATTAATGTATTCGAGCATCCTATTCTAGTTAGATTGGATGAAAGTTTGCCGGAAAATTTAACTACTGAAGATCTAGCAAAGTTCAATCAGGACACCAAAAAAGGCGAAAGACCTGTTGATAAGGCTATTAAACTTTCAAACATACTTTTGGCTAATAATAGAGCCAGAAATGCCATTTTATCCATAGTTGATGGTTACGATACATTCGCGGACCTTTATTCACCCAATGGAAGGCAGGATCGTAAAAGATTAGTTGAAAACCTTGTTAATTTTGGATTCATAACAGAAAACCAATTACCTACATATTTTGATAATGGCGATTTCACCGAAGCAGGAAAGGACTTTTTAGAAATGTTATTGAGTTCTATTGTACTTACCCCAGATGCTTTAAGAGTAAGTAATTCTGAAGGAGTTAAAAGATTAAGACAAATTATAATTGGCAGCTTGCCATTATTGATTACAAATGAATCTTTGGCTGAAGGTAGTTTGAAAAAATATATATCCGAAGCAATAATTATACAATATAAGATAGTACAAGTTGGCGATTTCAGCGATTACATAAGGAGCCAAACTTTGTTTGATGAAGAAAAAATAGACACAAAAAGTCTTTATATCAATGCTTTACTTAGACAAAGTAGAAATGACTTTAAAAACGCAATAAGAAGGTATAACGAATCAGCTAAGTCTAATGAAGGTGAAAGTTTATTCATGTCTGAAAAACTAAATGTGGATCAGATCTTTAAATTAACAATAGCCGACGCGGTTGAAGAAAAAGATAGAAAATTAATACAATCTATCTATCCAGTAAATATAAAATCTAACAATACAATGGAAAATAATATATCAGAAGTGCAAACGGAGGAAATATTATCCGAGCCAGTTCAGCTAATTAGTAAGGATAATAAAAGCCTATTTTTTGGCGATAATTGGTATAACGAGCATCCGGATAAGATACTAGGCGTTGCGTATGAAGCATCTGGCAGGTTTGGTAAAGTAACTAAATATAAAGGCGATATTGATGTTTTAGCTAAAATAGAAGTAAGTGAAGATTTTATCGGTGCTACAAAAGCTATGATTGATCCTTTGGCTTCAGTTTCAAGCGATATGAATATTTCAGCGGAACTTTTGCAACCTGAAGTTAATAGTTTTGTTAGGGAAGTAATTGAAAAGTCCTTTGAAGAAATTAAGACTAGAAAAAAAACCAGCAAATTAAAGGTTGAAGAAGATGCAGCATTTACTCCTATTAAAGAGTTAAACTCATTTAAACAAACGTTTGAAAATATTAATCCAGAGATTAGCAAGGATGAAATTGAGGTATATACATGGTATAAATCTAAAATAGGGAAACCACTAAGCAAAAATTACGTTTCACTATTTAGGGATGACTATTTTACTAAGGATGAAGAAAAAAATATGTCTGAAACTTACGTATATAATGTAGGTACTCACAAAGTAGAACAATGGGTAGAAAATGGATTATTGTTTTATTATAAAGGGGATTTAATACCAGAATTTGAATACAAGTCTGGTAATATGTACGATAAAAAAATTCAATTAGAGATTGATAAGGAAGAAATTGTAAAACTATATGGCGAAAATGTTTATAATAACCAAGTAATAGCTTTACAGGATGCTTTTAATATTGTATATCAGAAAAGGTTATTGATCGGTGGCGAAAATTCATTAGTGATATTGGCAAATTCTAAAATAGCAGCTGAATTTAAGATTGATGGGATTGAAGATTATCCAGAAGGTAAAAAATGGAAAATTAAAAAAATAGGAACAGCTGGTAAAGATTATGGTAAGCCAGATATTATTAAAGATTTACAAATTTATAGTGATTATAAAAGAGATGAATTTGATGCAATTACATTGCAGGAGGCTTTTGGTTGGTGGTTATTGAATAAAAGACCATTGTTAAAAGAACCAATTTCACATTTAGATATTTTTCAATATTATGTTCTAGGGAAACGTATAATAATTGCAGCCACTTCAGATAGTCCAGAAGCTAAGAAAAAAGCAGATGCACAAAGAGAAAAGTTAAAGTCATCAACTCAAAGAGAAGGGGAAAGACTATTTGCTGAATTTTTAAGCACACAATTACTTAGTAAGGATAAAGTTAGATTAGAAACGCAATGGAATGTTAGCTTCAATAACTACTTACCTATTAATTTAGATAAGATTCCAGTTGCTTTCACTATGGCTAAATATGTTTATGGATTTGAAGAAAAAGTTAGAGCCGAAAAAAGAGATGCAGTAGCGTTCACTATGAATAATGGTACTGGTATTTTAAGCTACGATGTAGGTGTTGGTAAAACTCCGTCGGCAATATTTACAATTTCAGCATTTTTAGATGCAGGATATTGTAAAAGACCGGTTATTATAGTACCAAACCAAGTATATAAACAATTCATAGCAGACTTTAAAGAATTTGCGCCACATATACCAATATTAGAGGCTTACAACTTAGGTACTGAATATATCGAAAACTTTAAAAATTCAAAAGGTGAAATAGAAAAAGTTCCAGAATTTACTGTAACTATGATGACCTACGAAGGGTTTGAAAAATTAGGGTTTAAAGAGGAAACTAGCAATGAATTAGTAAAAACTCTTTATGATATTTTAAATCAGGGTGGGGAATCTGAAAAGTCTGAAAAACAAAAAGCATCTTTTCAATCTAGAATTGAGGAATTGATAGGTAAAGGATTAAAAGGCGGCATGGTCCCTATTGAATCACTAGGTTTTGATTTCATGTGCTATGATGAAGCCCATGCCATGAAAAAAGTATTTACCAGTGTTAAAGGTGAAGTTGAAGAAGATGAAGCAGGTAAAGTAACAAGGGGAAAAAATAATTATCAGATTACAAGCGGATCGCCAAGTTCAAGGGGGCTTAAAGGCTTCATGCTTAATTACTACATACTTAAGGAAAACAACTTTAAAAACATACTTTTATTGACAGCTACGCCATTTTCTAATAGCCCACTGGAAATTTTTAGTATGCTCGCAATGGTTGCTTATGAAACTTTAAGAAATTCTTCATTAGATAACTTAAAGGCTTTTTTTGATAACTATGTTAAAACTAGCACTGAACTTGTTATTAACTCTAAATTAAAGCCAGAGTTTAAGCAGGTTATACTAGGCTTCAATAACCTTATTTCTTTGCAATCATTAATTAGAAGGTTTATACTATATAAGACTGGTGAAGATGTAGGTGTTGTTAGACCTAAAAAATATGTTTTACCTTATCTTAAAGAGATAGAAAATGGAATTGTAATTGATGTTCCAGATGAAAGAAAAGTAGAAACTTATATACCAATGACGCCACAACAAAAAGCAATGATGGATGACATTATTGCTTATGTAGAAGGTGGCGGATCATTAGGATCAAATTCATATAACGTTGATGAAGAAGTATCTGCATTAGATGAAGATGAAACCACAGAAACCAATATGACTTCAGGAACGGAAGTTGATGAATCTGATTTAAGCGACAGTGAAAAAAGAGGCGTTAGAACTATTAAAGGGCTTTCATACAGTAGAAATTTAGCATTAAGTCCATATTTGTATGAATTTTCAGGATTAAAAAAACCAGATTATAAATCTTATATTGAAAATAGCCCTAAGTTATTTTATGTTATTAAATGTGTAAAAAGTGTAAGGGATTATAACCTTTCACATGGCGAAAAAATTGCCGGACAAGTAATATACATGGATAGAGGTATCGAATATTTTACATTAATAAAAGAATATTTAACTAAAGAAGTAGGCTATGCCGAAAACGAAATAGGTATAATTAGGTCTGGGCTGCCTAAATCTGGTATTAGATCTAAGGAATATGTAAAAAATCTATTTAACGGTGAAATCTATAATGAAAACACTAAAACATTCGATAAAGTAGATGACTTCCAAAGGATTAAAGTGGTTATTGGTTCATCAACCATTAAAGAAGGTATGAACCTTCAAAAATATGGTGCTGTTCTTTATAACTGTTTTATAGATTGGAACCCTACTGATATTCAACAATTAGAAGGTCGTATATACAGACAAAAAAATACTTATGAATCTGTTAGAATTGTGAACCCACTAGTTGTGGATAGTGCTGATATTTTCTTATTCCAAAAACTTCAGGAAAAAACAGCTAGGCTTAATACTATATGGTCCACTGATGGGCATTCTAATGTATTGAACACGCAAGAATTTAATCCTGAAGAACTTAAATATGCTTTAATTAAGAATCCAGCGGTTATAGCTGAATTAAGAATTATTGAGCAAAAAGCTAAATTGCAATCTGAAATTTTAGGATTAAAAAGGCAAATTGAAATAACTGAAAAAGTTGAAACTGCATCACATTCAATTAATTATAATTCAAAGAATGTAAAGGAATCTTTAGAAAAATACAGAAATGTAGAATTTACTGGAGATCTTTTAGCTGATGCTTCAAAATTGGTATCATTAGCTATCGATGCAGAAAAAAGTAGAACTGATATTGAAGGCAAAAAGATAATGGGCAGTTATGAAAAAACTGCCATAAAAGATAAGATTGACGATCTAAGTAATGAAATTAGACGTTATGGAAGCGATGAAAAGAGAGAAAAGGAATTGAATAAACTTCAAGAACAATATGAAAATATTTCTGATCTTAAATATCCTTATTATAAACCTTACAGCTTTTCAGATTTTTCAGTTGCAGTTAGGGATATGAAAAGATACATGAATGACTTTATTAAGCAGTACAATATTGATTTTGACATTAATCATCCGTCAGAATCATTAAAACCTTTCAAAGATGAAATTGCAGCAAGTATATTGAAGATTGAGGAAAATTTTAAAAATTTAGACAGTGATGAAAATAAAAAAATATTAATTCAGGAAGCTATTGAGGAAAAAGAAAAACAAAAAGTTAATTACAAGGAAGTACCTGAATTAGTTGCTGATTTCTCTAAATTAAATTTCTTATTAAGCAATAAGAAGGTAATAGAAGTACCTAAAAAAGTATATACAAGTTGCCCACCAATGGAAGATGACGGAAAAACTTTTGCAACGGATGACGAAGCTATAAAACAATTAGATGCTTGTTTGGCAAAAGATCCACAAACAAAAGAATTTAATTGGTCTGAAGAAAATGGATATACTGAAAACCGTTTGAAAGTACATGATAAAATAATCAATGATATTTTCGATAATGTAAAATGTGTAAGGAGTGATGAAAAACCTATTGCTATCTTTACAGGAGGAAGCCCAGCAAGTGGAAAGTCTTTCTTTTTAAAGAAAAATGCAGATTATCTATTAAGCGAAAATATTTTCCACTTAGATGCCGACGAAATAAGAGCAAAACTACCAGAATATAAAGGATGGAATGCGAATAGCACCCATTTGGAAACTCAGGATATAGTTAATAGTCTTTTAGATAGGATAGGATCCGAACAGTGCAGGTATGACTTTATTTACGATGGAACTATGAATAAAGCCAAAAAATACTTCCCACTGATTAGGAAAGTAAAAGAATTGGGATATAGAACGTATATAATATTTATGGAAATACCTTATGCTGAAGCTAAGAAAAGAGTTTTGGAAAGGTATAAAAGAACTGGAAGATACGTTCCTACTGAAGTTATTGATGATTTCTTTACAAAAATTGGCGATAAGACAAAGGGTGAAGCAGCACTGGATGAACTTAAATCATTTGTTGATGGCTACATAGTAGTGGATAGCTTAACTGGTAATATAATTGAAAAGGGAGGCGAAGGAATACCATCTAGCAGGGATGAAAAAGTTTATACAAAAAGATTATTAGAACAACCTGAAGTTGTTAATGAGCCGATTGTTGAAACAGTTGAGCCGATTATCGAATCAAATGTTGAGCCGATTATCGAAACAGTTGTTGAACCTGAAATAGTTGAACAAAGTAAAGAAGATATTGAAAAATTGATTAAATCTTTAAAAATAGCAATCAAATTTTCTACTGAAGAAAACAAAATAGTAATTCAAAAACAAATTAACGCATTAAATTTATCTTTAAAATACAAATAAAATGGCAAGTAAGATATCAACATTAAAAAAAGACGTTGCTGATATGGAAGAAGTTATGAATGACGCTTCCACTCCACAAAATGTAAAAAAAGCCATCGAGCCAGCTTTGAAAAAAGCAAAACAAGATCTGGCAGAACTAGAAAAAAAGAGTGCTCAACCTGCAAAGGTTGAAAAGAAGGAACCTGTAAAGAAGGAACCGGCAAAAAAAGCAGTGCAAGCACATAAAAAATATAAAAAAGAAGTGCCGAAAGAAGAACACAAAGAAGCACCAAAAGAGCATCATAAAGCACCTGCAAAAGTTGCTAAAAAGAAATATGGCAAATTGCAAAAATATAAGGAAGCAGCCGAAAGAAGGAAATCGCAAGGTGGCGTTCCAAAACAATTCAATGATATTGAAAAGGATGCAAAAAGAAGTGCAATAAGCATAAAGGGTAAAAGAATAAGTGCAAACGGAAACGTTTATTACGAATATCGCGATAATAGGTACGATAAGAACCCTAAAAAGTTCCCTAAGTTGGAACATGGTGGATACATGGATAAAGGTGGAAAAACAAATAAAGGTATTCACTTAACATTAGTTTCAAGAGAAAAAACCCCATTTGGTATAACCGAATATAAACAAGATAATACCAATAACATTATCCAATTTAAAGCTGGGAAAGAACCATTTACTTATTCCATAGTAAAAATGAGTGATGATTTAAAACCACATTATCAAGATATTTTAGATACATACATTTATCAAGGTGTAAAACAGCATGATTATAAAGGTGGATTCGATGAAGCCATAAAACATTTAGATACATCAAAAATTTATGAAGATGATGAGTACATGGCTAAAGGTGGTAATGTTGTTAAAAATGTAATGTGGAAACAAGAGTGGACTGATACAAAAGGAGTTGATGGATTTGATATTTTGAAAGTAGTTGATACTGATTATTTTTCCACTAACTATGGTGGAGGTAAGGTTGTAAAAAGTGAAATTGTAGAAAGTTCTAAACCTGAAAGAGTTGGTAAAATGCAAGAAGATTCTAAACAAGAGTTAAGAAAGATTTTTGCTGGTAAATATCCATTTGCATACAAAATGGCTGATGGTGGCTGCATGGAATGTGGTGGCTATATGGCTGAAGGTGGCGAAGTAAATGAAGGAAATACCGAAATGGTAATGAGCAACATTCATTCTATAAAGCATCATGCCGACGAAATATCTCACATTTTATCAAAGAATGTACAAGTTGAAGCATGGGTAAGTGCAAAAGCTGAAAGAGCCGCAACTGATCTTAGCGATATTACACACTACTTAGATGGTAGAAGCTATGCAGAAGGTGAAGAACACGAAATGAATGAAGAACATTATGCTAGAGGTGGCGAAGTACGCAAAGGCAGTTATGTAGTTGTTAGAGGCGGAAATGGTAGTGGTCGTGTTATAAGCATGGAAGATGGATTCGCAACTGTTAGAAGCAGAGGCGAAGAAAAATCTTACCCAATAAATATGCTAATAGCAAATGAGGACTTTTTTGAACATGGTGGCTACATGGCTAAAGGTGGGGAAAGTGATTATAAGTACAAATATATGTTGCTTAGTAGATTAAAACAAGATAATGAATACTATCTTAATTATGGAAATAGAAATGAAAAAAGTTTGTGGGCAGGAAGTGTCGATGGTCAAATTAAGGAAATGAAAAAATTGTGGAATGAACTACCAATAAAGCCAGAATGGTTAAGCATGGAAGATATTGAAAAATATGAAAGAGAAATGAAAATGGCTCATGGTGGATACATGGCTGATGGTGGTATGATGGCTGATGGTGGTGAAATTGATTGGGGTGCAGATTTAGGTGATGGATTTTCAATAGGTAATGATGTTTATATTACTGATTCAAAAAGTATGTTTAGAGGCAAGACTGGATTTGTTAGTGGTCTTGCAGGTAAAGACTTGTTAGTTACAATATCTGAAAACGGAAACGATAGAAGTGTTGTTGTAAGGAAAAAAGGTGTTNAAAAGTTANATGCACCTGAAATGGCAAAAGGTGGGGATATTTATGATGACATGGATGAAGATATTGAATTTGCCAATAAAAAAGTTAAAATGATAGCCAGTTCTTTAAAGGATGCAGGTTTCAATATTTTAAAAGTTGAGGATGCTGAATATGATACTGATGCTGACATAAAATTATCTGATAAATTAAATGTTCAAGTTGGATTAGATGGTAATTTATCAATCGTTATTCAAAAGCAGGAAGGTAAATTTACTTTCATTGATTGTAAAAAAAGCTATCCAACTTTATTGCAAAAATTGAAAGAAGTTGATCCAAAATACATGGAAAAAGGTGGACATTTAGTTGGCAATCAGTCTAAGTTAGACTTAAATAAGAATGGCAAGCTGGATTCTGAAGATTTTAAAATGTTGAGAAAAGACAAAAAAGAAGGTCGCAGGGCTAAATTGGCACAAAATACAAATAAAATGAAAGCTGGCGGATCTTTTGAAGAAGGTGTAAAAGCCATCGAAAAGAACTTAGTTGGTAAAAAAGTAGCGGCAAAATATCAATCTAAGTACGGAAAAAAGTACAATAAAGAGGAAGCACACGAAGCTGCCAGCAACATTAAAGGAGCCATTCGCAAGCGAGAAGAAAACAAAACAGTTGCTAAATACAAAAAATAAATTAATTTTATAAACTAAAACTAAAACTAAATAAAATGGAAAACTGGAAAAATTTTCTGGCTAATTCAGGCATTAAAAAAGATAAAGTTCGTAAAAAAGGGAAGGAATTGATAGCTCAATATGAAGAAATTGAAGCTACAATACCTTATGCAAAGGCAGAATTAGCGGATGAACAGGATGCAGACAAAAGGAAGGTTATAGAAGGCGACATTAAAGAAATGCAGGAAGAACTGGTTGCATTGAACATTAAGATTGTTGATATTATTCAACAGGATATTGTAGTCGCTAATAATAGAAGGGAAAATGCTAAGAAATTGGGATTTGGAAATTCTAAAAAAGAAACTGGGTCCGCACCAGCACCAGCTGTTGAAAAGATAGTCGCAAAGGAAGGTGTTAAAGTTGAAGGGGCAAAAGTTGAAGAAGTAAAAGCTGAAGAAGTAGAGGACGAGGAAAAGAAGGACGAGGAAAAGAAGGAAGGGCTTACAACAACTGAAATAGTAGTCGGGGGTGCGGTTAGTTTAATAGTTATAGGACTAGGTTTAAACTATGTTTTTCCTGATTTTTTACCTAAATTATTTAGAAAAAAATAATGGCATACACAATAACACAATATTCGTATAAGCAAGCAAAAAAGCTAGGTGTAACCATCAAGCCGTCCGCTGTAAAGCATAAGAAAATTGATGTTTTTAATAAGAATGGCGAAAAACTTGCATCAATCGGTTATCGTGGGATGAATGATTATCCCACATGGATAAAAAAGATGGGCAAGGAATATGCTGACACACGAAGGAAAGCATATAAAAGTCGCCATGAAAAAGATCGTCATGTATCTGGGTCCGCTGGATATTATGCAGATCAAATTTTATGGTAATTAAAATAACAATTATGAAAGAGTTTTTAAACAGAATGTTTTCAGACAAAAGTGATATTAACGCCAAAGTAGTCGTTGGGTTTATATCTTTTGTTACAATGGTTATCTATGGCTTAACTGATATTGTTACAGGTGCTATGCACCAAGCATTTATTGTTGAACCAGTAGTATTTAATGGATTGATGTATACAACTTTTGGTTGTTTGGGTATTGCCGGTGCGGAAGCTATATTTGGTAATAAGAACTTGAAAAAGGAAGAAGAACCAAAAGCACCAACCGAATAAAATAAATAGATATGTTTAGTTCGGGTAATTTATGGGTAATGGTTTCAGGTATATTATTAGGGCTTTGCTTAATAATAAGTTCTGTTGTTTTCGTTAATAAGCTTTTTATCAATGAAACAAAAGATGTGCTTGTTCGATTTGTGATAATGATATTTACAGCACTTGTAGCTTTATTTATCGTTGACAAGGTTATAGCATTTCAAATTAAATTATTACCTGACGAACAAAACAATCAGTTGTTTGATTTGATTAAAACATTAGTCCTAATGATTTTTTCGTATTATTTTGGAACAAAAACTCATAATCAAGACAAAAAATAGATAGTTATGGCAGCATTTGAAAGTTTATTTCCCCATATCCTACAAAGTGAAGGAGTTGTATTCGAGAACGACCCTACGGATACCGCAGGGGCTACGAAATTCGGGTTAATTACCGATGACCTTAAAACTTATTATCACGACCAAAGTAAAACTTGGGAAGATGTAAAAAACCTTACCCAAGACGAAGCATTTAAAATATATAAAAAGCTTTATTGGGATTATTTTCAAGCCGACAATATTGTAAATGATAGTTTGGCTCATTTTATAGTTGATGGCGCAATCAATCAGGGTAAGCCAACAATTACAAAGTACATTCAGCAAATTGTAGGTGTTACAGCCGATGGCATCTTTGGTAATCAAACATTAGCTGCATTAAACGCGCATGATCCACAGGATCTATTTAACAAATTGCATGATAAAAGAAAAGCTAAGTATGATGCAATCGTAGAAAACAATCCTAGCCAAGCCAAGTTTATAAAGGGTTGGTATAACCGTTTGAATAGCATATCTTTTAAGTAACATTTTAAATTTAAAGAAATGGCAACTCATGAATTAATTTACCTAGCAGTCGATGCAGTATTGTTTTTTTCTTTTGGTGTATTATTCGCTAGTAACAATAAAGCAATAGCAGCTAAAATGTCGCAGGATGCAGAATCTATTAAAGATAAAGCTGAATCTGAAACTGCAATAGTCAAAGAATTTATACAACCAAAATAATTAATTATGGACTTAGGAATAGGGAAGGTAGTAAGCAACGGTAACGGCAATACAATCATATACACAGCTTTATTAGCAGCTATGATTGCAAATGCTTTGCCAACTCCAGCCGATTCAATATATTTCGCACGAGTTAATAAATTAGAAAGAGATTTCGATGCAGGTCTTATAACAGCTGAAGAAGTAGAATGGCGCGTTGCTGGGGAATATTATTTGTGGACTGCATTATGGTATGGTGTATTATTTTTAGGTATATATTCTTTCGGAGGTAAATACCAATATAATGCAAGGATCTTACTCGTTTTAGCAGCAGGAGGTTTGGTATACGGAGTAGTAAATAAAAATATTGAAGTTGATAAAGCTGTTCAGAAAAGAAAATTAACAGCTGTTCCAGTTATGCCACAAATGGCAGCAGCCGCGTAAATATTAAAAAAATAAATAATGGAAAATAATATAAATTCTAGTATTAATATAACTAATATTAATGATATGCAAAAAATGAGAATGATAATGTCTATTATTACAGCTAGAGAGCTTGTAAAGGCAATTTTAAAAAATAGAGAGGAAGATACCGAAAAACAAAAAACAATATAAATACTACCAGACCAACAATAACAATTTTTTTAACTAATTTTAAGGCATTTAAAACTTAATTTTTATGGCAGAAATAGAAGCAGCCGCGCCAGCCGCAGCACCAGCAAATGGAGTAGCTGTAAATACACCACCAACACCATCCGCTGAAGCAGTAGTGGCTCCAGTTGCACCAGTTGCAGCCGCAGCACCTCCTAAAGAGAGTTGGTTTAAAGGATTTGATTGGTTCAAAATCTTAGCTTACTCAACACTAGTGATCGTAGCTATTTCTTATGTGAAATACACACGCGATAAANCAAAAAAAGATACAGCTGACATTGCTGACCTAAAAAGNCAGATAAGCAGTTTAACGATAAAGGTTGAAGATGCAANTGCACCACCACCNAGTGCTTAGATGTCATTTAAAGATGATAAACTAAATACTAAAAACTAAAACTAAAAATAATAAAAATGGCAAGGATTAATGGTTCTGACATAATCATTGAAATAGCCGAATCTGTTAAGTTCTTAGGTTTTGAAGAAACTATTTTTTTGCTACAAGAAGCAAGGAAAGATAAAATTTACAAAAAAAGGATTAACGACATTTTATCAATCATTTGTGAATTAATAGAAATTGATGTTGATAAAGTTAATCACCCTAATTTAAGGGATGACAAACGCAAGGTGGCTATTGGTATGTGTATTTATTTTAGTAAAAAATACTACAATTATACATACGAAGAAATATCTAGGGCTTTGAAACTTAATCTAAAATTTCAAATCCTTAATCGCTATCATAAGTTAGTCAAAAATGCAAAATTTTCTTATCCTAATTCAAATGTGGATGAATTAATTTCTAAAAAAATAAGTCAAATAGATTCGGAAATTCAGAAAAAAACAACTAAACTAAACTAAAAAAAATGGCAAACGACAACTTAAAAGAACCTGAAGAAATTCAGTTCACTGAAATTAAAAAAGAAAAGTTCGATCCTTTAAATTCTGAAGGGATAGTTGAAAATCTTAGACAGGATCAATTTCAGCCACCACCAAACGGTGAGCCTCACAAACCAATACCAGAACCACAATTCAATCGTAACTTTCAGCCACCACCAATTAACAATCCTAACATGAATGGCGGTGGCTCGGCAACTCCTCCCCCAAATGGTGCAACACAGCAACAGGCTCCTTTCAATCCTGAATTCAATGATATGCCTAATCAGGAAAAAGAAGAAGCAGCAAAGCAAGCCGCTGAAGTTGTTTTAGTATTATACGGAACTATATGTTCATTAATGCCAAAAGCAATTACCATTAGTGACAGGAAACTTAAAAATCTGGAAAAGAAAGGTGAAATAAATACCAGTATTCCACTACAAAGGAGCCCTACTGATCCAACTAGAGTTACTCTTAAAGAACTTGTTCAGCAACATAATGCTACTACTTCGCAAGGATATGAAGTAACCAATGAATTTAAGGATACAGTAAGGGAACCATTAACAAGGGTCCTAAAAAAGAATGGCGTTGGTATGACCGACGAACAATTTTTGATGTTCGCATTCGGGCAGGATTTAGTTCAAAAAGGATTTCATCTGGCAGCTGGCGCAAGGGAAAGAAAAGACTTGTTAGATTTAATGAGAGAGATAAACGAAAATTATAAAAAAGGCGGTGGCATCCCAACTCCAGCACCAAACGCAGGAACACCACCACCAATGTCATCAACACAACCAACTGAACCAGAAGAAAAGAAAATACCTAAGAAAGATAATTTCGATAAAGCTGAAGTGGTTGATAGTGCTAAAAATGAAAAAGGGGAAAAACCAGATCTTATCATTAATCCAAAAAGATCAGAAAGAAGGGGAAGAAAGAAAAAAAATGAAAATTAATTATGGCACGACAACCTAAAATAACTATTGCGTGTGGACGAAGGGCAACCGGAAAATCCATTGAAACCATAGAACAGATTTACAAGTATGTAAATGGTAATGCTGCTTTGGGTATTCAAGGTCGTAAAGCCCTAATATATGATGTGAATGATGAGTTTGGAAACTTTAAGTATAAAGATGGAACTATCCATAGCATTAAATCAATAAAGATTTCAGATTTAACTGCATTCACCAATCAAACAATTCCTGAAGTAAGGCGAATAACTCCATATTGGGATAATGGTAAAAGAATGACCATTGCCGACATGAGTGAAGCATTGGGTATTATCTTAAACGGTTATCGAGATGGATTATTGTTAGTAGAAGATATTAACAAATATACTGGGGACCACATGAAGCAGGACTTACTAGGATCTTTGGCTACTATTCGTCAAGCTAGAATTGATTTAATTGCACACTATCAGTTAGTGGGTAAAGCTGCATCCCCTAAAATTATAGGGATGACAAATTTTATCCGTTTGCATAAAACTTTTGATAGTGTTGAAAAGCACAAAACAAAATTTGCAGACAAAGCCGAAATCGTTGGAATCGCTGAACACATAGTTAATAGACGTTATGACTGGGGAATGAAAAACGATATTAACAATGAAAACGGAAAATTCTATTCTGTATATATTGATATGGAATACGGAAAGATCAAAGGTAATTTTTCGGAAAGTGAAGCAAAACTAGCTATTCAGGATTACATAAGCGAAGGTGCGCAAGTAAGGAAGATGCTCAATAAAAGGGACCGTAAAGGGGCTAAATTGTACAAAAATTATGAGCAAGCCTACAATGAATTAGAAAAAGAATTATTTGAAGGTTATTTTTCTTTTTAGTAAAGGTCTAAGATCGTTTTTTTACATACAGTGTAAATATTTTTAAAGATTAGTAAAGGCTCACCCCTATACTAATCTTTTTTTTATTCTGTATTTAGAATTGAATTTATGTTGAAATTTGTTATGCTAATTAAGGCATTTTGAAATACCTTATAAAAAAAAATGACATTTTGCAATGTCTAATCAACCTAATCAATTAAATCATTAAATTAGAAAAAATGAAAATGGAACATTTAAAAGAATTCGGAATGACTGCTCTAGCAGTAATCGTTGGTATCGCAGTTTATAATAGTGTAGTTGCCCCTATGATGGCATCTATGTCTTTAGCTGCTCCAGCAACTACTACAACAGCTACAAAGTAATTAATTAATCAATTTTAAAATTAACAATCGTGAGTAATATCAATCGTTATTTATCATCTGCTCGTAATCGTGCAGCTGGAACATACAACAATGCTGGTGGTGGTCAAGTTGGAACTAGTGGTGTTGGTAGAGGTTTAGCAAATAGTCAAGGAAGCAATCCTAAAGCCTATGGCTTTGCAACTGGAGCAGCTACTTCACCTTCTGCATCAGTAGCCCCTACTTACATTATCCAAATTTCTAACAGTTCAAATGCTACCTACACTGGTGGTTTTGATGTGTTAGGTGCTTTCCAATATTTATTTGGAAGCAACGGTACATGGAGCAATGGTAGCTTTACCAATGATGGTATCACTATCAGTTCAGTATTTACTACTGTTAGCTACCAACAGATCTTATTTTCTACCCAAGCGCAACCATTCCAAGTTGGTGCGGTTTATTTACAGTCTGTGACTGGTAACGCTAACCAAGTTTCTGATGTTTATACTTTGACTACTCAAAGTACAGCTGGTGAAACTTACAGCCGTCCAATCAAACCGTATATCAACCCTAACCAATATCAAAATACTATTACCTATAACAACAGCGCGTTTGTTGTTAATGGTTATACTAAATTGACTTGGTCTAACATATACGCTAACGCTGTATTCCAAATTTCATTCTTCCCTGCTGCGGTTATCGATCCAGCACAAGCATTGAATGGTTCTTCAGTTCAGAACAACTATGTTGCTCCGAATGTAGCTACTAACACAGTGACTTTACAATAAGTTATTGAATAAATAGAAAAATGGGGCAAGGCGACANATAAAAAAATGTAGCCTTCCCCTTTTTTTAAATAAAATATCACTTATTATGTTATACAATGAATATATAGCATTAGCAAAGCCAAATGAAGCGTGCTCCTTGTGCGAAGAATATGGCTATCCTGTCAATGCTAATGATCCCGAAGATATAAGTGAAGGATTATCCCTAATTGTTGCGGACAATGGCGAAAAAGGCTTAAAAGATGTCATGGACATTCATCCAGACAAAAGCGTTATACTAGAACTTTCTGGGAAAGCAAAAAAACATTTAAATTTTATTGGTCAGGATGAAGAATGCCCAACTTGTAGAAAAAACATGATGATAGGCTATTCTGATTCTCCATTAGGCAGGTCCTATGGAGCCACTGGCGATATAACTACTTCATCTGCTATTAATACGCAGACAAGTGCAGTTATGCAACAAAGCAATTTTATTGTGCTGGGCTTTATTGTTATTGGTGCAATATTATTAGTAAATGGAAAATAATTATTCATGTCAGTAGATGTAAATTCATTAAATTATAATTCAAATGTTTATACATTTAATACAACATCTAATAGGTATGAATCAAATATAGACGGATCTTATATAGATTTGAGTTACAAGGTATATGATGCAAGTGGAAATCAAATAGGGCAATATTACCCACCACTAGCAGCCGCACCAAATGTAGGTTGGGTAATTCCAGCTATATTAATTACAGTAGCGATAATTTATATATTTAGAAATGATTTATCAAAAATTGTAAAATAACTACAATGGCAACAATTTACACAGATCCGGTTACCGGAGTATATGAAGACGATTCTAATAATTGGTTTTTGAAAAATGGTACACCTATTACCGATTATGATCCAAAAACTGGTGCATATGAAGAAGGCGGAAGTTGGTACACTTTTCAAGGATTAGCTTTACAAAATTATAGTAAAGATTTAGGTGCTTACCAACAGCAGGATGACTTAGTTTGGTACGATGTAAGTGGTAAAGAAGTATTGATGAATTCAGCACTATATAATGCCTTAAAAGCGTATGGTTTTGATGTTAGTTCGAATACAACACCACAAGGTCAAACACCAAAAGTTTCAGCTAATACAACTGCAAGTAAGTCATCTCCTAGTATGTTAGTACCAGTTATAGGTATCGTAGGCGTAGTGGTTTTAGTAGGAATTGTGTATATGGTAATGAAAAAGAAATAAATAAAAGATGGCAAAAAGTAAATATTATGCTTCAGACGTTATAGCTGCAACTAGCAGCGCATCTTCAACACCAAATAGCATTACGCAGTTGACTGAAGGTACTATAACAGGAGCCGTTATTGGAACAGTTGCCGGAGTAGTTTGGGGTAAATTTCAAGGTAAAAATGTTTATCTCACCGGATTTATCGGAATGATAATTGGCGGAGTGGTAAGCAAAATAATTGTAATGTAATTTTTTTTTTAACTATAAAACGTAGATTTATGTTACCAACAAAAGGTGATTATTTAAAAGTAATCGGAACAGCAGGTGCAGGCGCAGTAGCAGGTATCTGGGCTCACAACACTCACAAGAATATGCTTATTACTGTATTAGCAGTAGCAGTAGCAGGTTCTTTAGGTTATTGGGCTGGTTCTGCAATGGACACAGCAACCGGATATTAATTTTAAAAGAATAGAAGGTGGCTACCGAAAAAGATCAAATAGTAACTGCAATAACAGGGGGAGCCATAATTGGTGGCATGATTTACGGTCGAAGTCGTGACATGGGATTTTGGGGTACTTTTGGTATTGCAGTGCTTTTTGGTTTTGTAGGTTATGTAGGGGCACAAATGTTAGAAGATAATACTAAATAATAAAATGGAAAATAAAAGCAAGTCGCTAAATCAACTTTGGCGTGAAATGGGAAAGCCAACTACATTCAAAGAGTTTGCTGAAAATTACAACAAAGAAGTTGTTTCATTTTATAGCAGTGCTAGTGGTTTGGATACCACTTCAACAACTGCTGTATCAACTCCAAGCGTAAATTTACCACAGGTAAATTATATCGCGTTGGGGGTTTTGGTATTTAGCAGTATTGCAATAATTTATGCAATAAATAAAAATAAGTAAGCAATGGAAGATAAACTAACAGGCAAAGATTTTCTAGCTGTAATAGGCATACTTGCCATTGCAGGATTTATTTATGGTATATACAGAATGAATAAAGAGAAACAAATGCAAATGAATAATTTAGGTGCAAATGTTTTTATGGGAGAAATAATACCAATGTCACCAAGTGAAAGTAATATCTATTCACCAGTATCTAATACATTGAATCCCTTCATGACTGTTTATGACACATCTGAAGCAAGGACAATAGGAACTGTGGATATGGTTATAGATAATCAAGCATAATAAAATTACCATGATAAAGACCGTCATAACCAGATACGAAGAAGAAACACTTAAAATAACTGTAAGTGCCCCAGACGAAATAACGTTGAGGCTTATTGTTAAAGATGCTGATCGAGAAAATACGGTATTTACAGATCGTTTTCGTGACTTTTCAGGAATATTTGTATTCTATGTTAGATTGCCATTATGTGGGAATAGGACCGATATTTTATTGATGGATGAAGCTAATCCTAGTGATGATAGCACATTCAATTTAATTTCTATTGAAAGAATGCCTTTGGAAAAAAGGTTAGATCTTATTGATTTAAGAAATCAACAATTAAGAAGTTTTATAAAGTTTGCTCAAAAATTTGCTTTTAATGCAGGTTGCATAAGAACTAATGATCCTAATAATCAGGATGACTACTATCATAGCGACGATGGTCAATTTTTTATAAAATATTTGCCAGCAATAACCGATGAAAATGGTAATGTCATACCAACACCATCTAGAATTGAACAAGGATCTGGTATAATAGAAGTTTCGGAACAAGATTTTATTGGTTTTACCGTACCAATGAGGTTCGCTATTTTAACACATGAATTCAGCCATGTCTTCTTAAATGTAAATCCAAACGATGAAACTGAAGCTGACTTAAACGGATTGTTGATTTATTTGGCTCTGGGTTATCCTAGAATTGAAGCACATGAAGCATGGATAGATACATTTGAAAATGCTCCAAGTGAATCAAACATGGAAAGGTATGAGATAATGGAACAATTTATCCATGACTTTGAAAACAATAATTTAGTGATACATGGCTACTAATAAAGCATCACAAACAGGTTTTGGGATCATAATAGTATTATCTATTTTGGCAGCTGGTGGTTATTGGTATTACACTAACTATATACAAAATACGACAACGGGAACATTAATAAGTAAATTGTAAAAGATATTTTATGGCAGCAAATGATACATTTTTTAAACGTTTCACTTCAATTTATACAGATAAAAGTATAAACGGATGGGTTCGTGGTGCTGCATGGGTAGGTACTGCTCTAGTTATATATGCGGTTGGTAGTGGTATCGTTTCTAGCATAAATGCAGCGCAAGTTGCAAAAGCCCAAGCGGAACGTACAGCTGAATTAGACAACACAATAAGCAATTTAGAAAACGGAAACGCTACACCAGATAATCCTAATGCAGTTGCGCAGGAACCATCATTCAATGATGCTCAATATTCAAATTTTGCGGATGCAATAACTACTGCATTTACAGGATGCAATGCTGGAAATATTTTGTCTGCAACAGCAATAAACGTATTAACTGATGCAGGTTCAACGGTATATAATATTATAGCGCAATTCCAAAATGATGTTGATTTATTCAAGTTGCAAAAAGCATTTGGAACTAGGACAATTACTAAATGTTGGTTCCAATCTAATTACACAAATGTAGATTTAGTTTCAGCGGTTAATGATCAATTAGATGTTCAGGAAATTTCTTATTTAAACAATTACTTATCAGGAAAAGGATTCAAATTCAGATTTTAAAAATATACTTTTATGAGTTCAAATCAATTTTATAACACAACCAACTCTGGTTCTCATTCTTTAGCAAATATGCCTAGCACAGCTAGTAAAAAGGTATTTAATTCTGGCGGTGCTGGAGTTAGTAATCTTATTAATACTAAGCCGCAAATGGGATTTAGCAATGCTATGGGAAGCATGGGTAAACACAATGGTATTGGTAAGTTTTATGGTGCTGATGGCACAACTGGTATCAGTGCGATTGATGCTTCTATGCCAGCAACTCCTGCGGCTACTACATCAACTGCGGCTGCAACTCCAGCTTCAACTACAATATCAATACCTGCTCCACTAGGAATGAATACACCTTCATTATTATTGTTAGGTGCTGGGGTATTAATCGGTTATTTTATCGCAAAAGGAAACGACTAAAAATGGCATCAGGTAAAGATATATTGATTATCAGTGCAATAGCAGTTCCTATTTTTGGACTTGCCTATTACAAATACATAATATCTAACTATGATTATTCAGTAGGTAGTGTAACTGTACAATCATTAAACGGAACCAATGCTGTTTTGAATATAAATATTGATGTAACAAGCAAAATAGGTATTGCTTTTACTATAACTGATATTTATTTTGACATATTTATTCAAGGATTTAAAGTAGGTAATGTTACACAACAGACTGATTTGTTAATTCCTAATTTTGGGCAAGGGCAATTACAATTACAGGCAAATGTTGATTTAAGCCAACTAGAAAATAATGTAGTTGATATATTAGTTTCGGGCTTAAGTGGTAAAAGTTACAATTTAAGTATAGTTGGGTATAGTCATGTTAGAGTAGGTCTTATGCCATTTTCTACAAATATTGCAATACAGCAAGGGTATAATTTGAGTATTTAAGATTTATTTGTAAATTTGACTACTAAACTAAACTAAATGGAAATTAAAAACATCGTTGAAGATGTAGTCAAGGGCTATATCAGAAAAATGGCTTATAAAAAACATAAGCCAGAAGATAAAATACAAGTAGTTCTTTATTTGAAAAAAGCAGACGAAGTAGGGGTATATCTTTTGGAGGAATATAAGGCATCAGAGGATGAAATAAGGTTGAAAGATATATTGGGTGTATTCGCCATGTCAGCCAAAATAGTAAATTCTTTTATTAGTAAATCTCTTAAAGAATATGCTATTGAATATGATTGCGATTTTTCTATAATTAACTGCATGATTTGGTTGGAAAATGACATAATAAGACTGTATTTATATAATAAACACAATCCTGTAAAGGCGATTACATTAGATGACCTTTTAAAAGAATAACATGAGATTTTGGACAAAAACAATATCAGCACCATTAACCATTACACAGGCGGACGGTGCTTTTTTTATTTCGGTACTTGCGAAAGGAGGTACTGTAAATATATTAGGTGAAGCTGAATTTCAAGGGATGCCTTCCGACATAGCAACCATAGAAAATGGGGGTACATGGACATATACTACTCAAATATCAGAAGGATCTATTGATGTAGTTATAACACCAAGTGCAAGCGCAGCAATAATGATTGCTTTTAACTAATAAAAATATTAAATATGCCTTTTGGTAATTCAAATAACGGTTTCGGTGGCGCAGGGGGTGGCAGCGGTACTGGTACAAACGGTACAGCAGGAACTTCGGGTATATCTGGCTTAACGCCATCCCAATACATTCTTACTGCTTTTCTTCCTAATAATCAAACAATTACAACGGGAGGTTCGAATAAAGTAATTAATTTACAAGCAGGTTCAGATCCTCAATCTTGGTTAAATTCTAATACTTTTCAACCAAATATTGCTGGGTTTTATCAAATTACTTATAATGTATTATGGGGAGTTGGTACTGGTACAGGACAAATAAATGTACAAGTAACTAAAAATGGTACTACACAAGTTATAATTAGTCAAGCTCAAGTTAATGTTAATGACGGATTAAGTTTAGGTGATGCTACCGTAGTTTATATGAATGGTACAACCGATTCATTACAATTAACTGCATATACTTCTACAACAAGTGCAAGTCAAATACTTACAGCAGGATCCGCAACTCAATTTAATGCTGCTTTATTGACTACCGGAAATGGTACTAATGGAACATCGGGAATCACCGGAACGGCTGGCACAGCTGGAACATCTGGCTTTACAGGAACTTCTGGAACTTCTGGTTCTTCTGGTTCATCAGCTTCTTCGGGTAGTTCAGGTACTTCTGCTTCAAGTGGAACAGTAGGTACTTCGGGTACTAACGGAACGAGTGGAACAAGTGGGTCTAACGGAACTAGCGGGACCAACGGAACAAGTGGTTTATCAGGAACAAACGGATCTTCAGGAACTTCAGGTAGTGCTGGTACTTCGGGTAATGGTTCTAGTGGAACATCCGGACAAAATGGAACAAGTGGAACTTCGGGTTCATCTGGAACAACTGGAACCGATGGATCTAGCGGAACGTCTGGAATAAGTGGAACTTCGGGTATAACTGGAACAAGTGGAACTTCGGCATCTTCGGGAAGTAGCGGTTCATCAGGTAGTTCGGGTGCAACAGGAACATCAGGTACTTCCGCAGAAGGGGGTACTTCTGGCACTTCTGGTAAGGATGGAACTTCAGGAATAAATGGAACAAGTGGGCAAGACGGAACAAGTGGAACAAGTGGAAATGGAACAAGTGGGACTAGTGGTGCAACAGGAACATCAGGTTCTTCGGGAACTGGGGGTATAGATGGAACTAGTGGAACCGATGGTTCTTCTGGTACAAGTGGCGCAGACGGATCTAGTGGTACTTCGGGCGAAACCGGAACTTCAGGAACGGATGGATCTTCGGGTTCTAGTGGAGATTCAGGAACATCTGGAACAAGTGGTTCAGATGGAACATCTGGTAGTGATGGTTCTAGCGGAACTTCCGGTGTTAGTGGTGCGGATGGAACAAGTGGATCTAGTGGAACAACTGGAACCGATGGGTCAAGCGGAACAAGTGGGTCTAGTGGAACAACAGGAACCGATGGTTCAAGTGGTACTTCAGGTGCTACTGGAACAAGTGGTTCATCTGGTACAAGTGCAACCGATGGGTCAAGTGGTACTAGTGGAAGTTCAGGAACAGATGGTAGTAGTGGAACATCAGCGCAGGATGGTACAAGTGGAACCGATGGATCTAGTGGAACAAGTGGTACAAATGGAACCGATGGCTCTAGCGGCACATCTGGAGCAACTGGGACTAGTGGATCTTCAGGAACAAGTGGACTTAATGGGACAAGCGGGACAAGCGGGTCAAGTGGCACTAGTGGTGAGAATGGAACGAGTGGAATTGATGGAACAAGCGGAACCGATGGATCTAGCGGAACAAGTGGAACCAATGGGACTAGCGGAACAAGTGGCACATCTGGGGCTAGCGGAACGAGTGGTTCATCTGGCACATCAGGTCAAAACGGAACTAGTGGAACAAGCGGTTCATCAGGGACCGATGGAAGTAGTGGCACAACTGGAACCGATGGTTCATCAGGAACTTCTGGAACTAGCGGAACCGATGGTTCTTCGGGAACAGATGGTTCTTCGGGAACGGCTGGGGCTAGTGGCACATCAGGTTCATCAGGAACGGCTGGCATGGATGGTTCTAGTGGAACAGATGGTAGTTCTGGAACTTCTGGAACAGATGGTAGTTCAGGAACAGCAGGAACAGATGGTAGTTCAGGTTTATCGGGAGATAGATACGCGACTACTTCATCTGATACTATTGATTTATCTTCTTTAGTAGTTGGTAATAGTATTACAGTAAATATTGGAACAGGTCTATCATATACTACTGCACAAAGCGCACTTGTAGCTTATAGTAGTGTAGAGTATTTTGAAGGATTAGTTCAAAATTATATATCTGGAACAGGCGAATTAGATTTGACTATTACAGAAGTAATAGGAACTGGAACAGAATCTTCTTGGGTAGTAAATTTAGCTGGGGCATCTGGAGGAAACGGAACAAGTGGAACTTCCGGAACAAGCGGAATAGATGGAACAAGCGGGGTTAATGGGACTAGCGGCATTAATGGTACAAGTGGAACTAGCGGGACATCTGGGGCTAGTGGAACATCAGGGTCATCGGGAACTAGTGGTACAGATGGGTCTAGTGGAACGGATGGTTCTAGTGGAACTTCTGGTTCTAGTGGAACTTCAGGAACGGATGGTTCTAGTGGAACTTCTGGAACCGATGGTTCTAGTGGCACATCTGGCACAGACGGATCTAGTGGAACTTCTGGAGCAAGTGGAACGGACGGATCTAGTGGAACTTCAGGAACGGACGGATCTAGTGGAACTAGTGGCACAGATGGTTCTAGTGGTACGGATGGTTCAAGCGGTTCTAGTGGAACGGATGGTTCTAGTGGTACGGACGGTTCTTCTGGCTCTAGTGGAACAGATGGTTCTTCAGGAACTTCTGGAGCAAGCGGTACGGACGGTTCTAGTGGAACAAGTGGAACAGATGGTTCTTCAGGAACAAACGGAAGCGATGGATCTTCAGGAACATCGGGTGCAAGTGGTATGGATGGAACAAGTGGTTCAAGTGGAACTACTGGAGCAGCTGGTACTTCAGGAACAGACGGTTCTAGTGGAACAAGTGGGGCAAGTGGAACAAGTGGTTCTTCAGGAACAGCTGGGACAAACGGAAGTTCTGGGACCGATGGTTCAAGTGGAACTTCAGGCACATCTGGAACAGCTGGAACTTCAGGATCTAGTGGCACATCTGCATCTAGTGGAACAAGTGGCACAGATGGTTCAAGTGGCACATCTGGGACAGCTGGAACTTCAGGAACAACTGGAACTAGTGGTGTTGATGGTGCTTCTGGAGCAGGCTGTGGAATTTGGTATTTTAATGAAGGTAGTGGTGGTTCTAGCACTGGTGCATTCGATACAGATAGCACTACAATTTCTAGTATTACACAATTCGAATTAAATCAAAATGATTATTACGGTAATTATTGGTGGACCTTTGTTCAAGCTAATTATAACATTGGCAACAAATTAGTTCTTCAATTATCACAAGTTGATAATCCAAGTATATTCGGTATATGGTCGGTTGATACAATTTCCAACCCAACTCCAGTAATGAGTTTTACTTCATTAACTGATTTTGTAGGTAATGGTTCTTTAACAAATGGCGGAACATATTATTTTTGTTTTAGATGTGTTTGCGAAAACGGAACTTCTGGAACAAGTGGAACCGATGGTTCAAGCGGTACGGATGGTTCAAGTGGAACAAGTGGTTCAGCTGGTACTAGCGGTGCAAGCGGAACAGCAGGTTCGAGTGGAACAGCTGGAACAGATGGTTCTTCTGGAACTAGTGGAACTACTGGAACCGATGGTTCAAGTGGAACTAGTGGAACGGATGGATCTAGTGGAACAGCGGGAACAGCTGGAACAACAGGAACAGCGGGAACGGCTGGAACAACAGGTACATCTGGTGAATCAGCTAGTTTTAGTGGAACTTCAGGTCAATCATTTGCTAATCCTTTTGATTTATATTTTGTATCTCTAAGTCATGGTGATTATATAGGTTATGGTTCAACAAGTGATGCTTGCACTCATTCTGCTTATGTAGATTTACCAATTTATTCATCTGATAGCATATTAGGAATAGGAAGTATAATATATTATGATTCAAGTTTAAGTCCTTTTCCTTTCTCTTTTGATAATGGGTATTTCTATATAGTTTCTGATAATGCTTATGTTACTGTAACTAATAATATTGATGGAAGTGGTACTATTGCATCTTATGGAACTTGTTAAAAAATAAATAATTAATAATGCCGTATTCTAATATAACGATAAACACACAGACAGGGCTATCATTTACCCCTTACCAATTTGTGCAAGTTTCGCACGATGCTAACAATTATTTTGTTGCCCAAGTAGTTTCATATAATTCAGGCACAGGTGCATTAGTAGTAACTCCTACTGTAATTGTAGGTTCTTTATCTTATACAAGCTGGGTAATTACAATTACTGGTGCTACTGGAAAAAATGGAACAGCTGGTACATCAGGTGTAAATGGTACAAGCGGTGTAGCTGGAACTTCTGGAACTAGTGGAACTAGTGGTTCAAGCGGAACAAATGGTTCAAGTGGAAGTTCGGGGACCGATGGTTCGAGTGGAACTTCTGGGACCGATGGTTCGAGTGGAACTTCTGGAACGGATGGGTCTAGTGGAACCGATGGTTCAAACGGAACTAGCGGAACAAGCGGCACAGATGGATCTAGTGGATCTTCAGGAACCGACGGTTCAAATGGAACAACTGGAACAAGCGGAACGGATGGGTCTAGTGGTTTTACAGGTTCTTCTGGAACAGCCGGTTCTAGTGGTATTAGTGGGGATAGATATGCAACGACTTCTAGCACTCCTTTAACTATTGCAACTGGAGTTCAAATATTAACAATAGGAACTGGTTTAGCTTACACAATAGGACAAACAGTTATTATAGCGTATGATGAAACTGATTATATAGTAGGTACGGTTGTATCTTATAATTCAGGAACCGGAGTTTTAAATGTTAATGCTACAACAATAGTTGGAAGTGGAACTTATTCTTCATGGATGGTTAACTTAGATGGTGCATCAGGAGGTGCTGGTTCAAGCGGAACCGATGGTTCAAGCGGAACTAGTGGAACATCTGGTACAAACGGTACATCGGGTTCATCGGGGATTGCAGGTGTTGATGGTTCTAGTGGAACGGATGGTTCAAGTGGAACAAGCGGTTCAAGCGGTTCAAGCGGTACGGATGGTTCAAGCGGAACGGATGGATCTTCTGGAACGGATGGTTCGAGTGGAACAGACGGTTCTTCGGGAACATCTGGGGCAAGTGGTATGGATGGAACTTCGGGTTCATCAGGTACTTCGGGATCATCTGGAACGGATGGTTCTTCTGGTTCATCCGGAACAAGTGCAACAAGTGGTTCTTCTGGAACTAGTGCAACTTCAGGAAGTTCAGGAACTTCGGGAGTTGATGGAACAAGTGGCACAGATGGATCTAGTGGAACGGCTGGAGCAGACGGCTCTAGTGGAACTTCAGGCTCTAGTGGAACTAGTGGTTCTAGTGCAACAAGCGGTTCAAGTGGTACTTCGGGTTCAAGTGGAACAAGTGGAACTGGAGGAACAAGTGGTTCTTCAGCAACAAGTGGTTCAAGTGGAACAAGCGGATCTAGTGGATCTAGCGGAACAGATGGTTCAAGCGGCACAGATGGAAGTTCAGGAACAAGTGGGTCTAGTGGAACAAGCGGAACAAGCGCAAGCAGTGGTTCTTCAGGAACTTCTGGAACAAACGGTTCATCTGGAACTAGCGGCACGAATGGAACGGACGGTTCATCCGGAACTAGCGGTAATTCAGTTGCTTATTATAGCACATTTAATGCTTCAATAAACGTAACTTCACCAACTTTTGGATCAACAGTTGCAACAGGTTTATCATATACAGCAGGACAAGCGTTTATAACTATTTATTTAGCGGATACTAATTTATTTGCTACATGGATATGTACTTCATATGATCCAATGACAGGCTTTTTACAAGGTACTTTACAAAATGGTCATTGCGATGGGGCTACTTGTAACGGTTTTGGAACATGGTCACTAAATCTATCTGGCGCAGCTGGAACAAACGGAACAAGCGGTACAAACGGAACAGACGGTTCTTCGGGATCTAGTGGAACGGATGGTTCTTCTGGCACTTCTGCAACANCCGGAACATCGGGTTCAAGTGGTGAAAGTGGAACAAGCGGTTCAAGTGGTACAAGTGCATCTAGTGGTTCTAGTGGAACGGCTGGAAGTAGTGGTTCTAGTGGAAC
>JGI26470J50227_1000066_pt1 | contig 48890 bp, 49 predicted proteins | sample FreactTroBogLake_FD_50227 | JGI IMG/M metagenome (IMG submission 50227)
CTCCACCCCGTCACACCCTTGGCAAGGCATCTCATGACCGCCTGAGGGCATCCGCCGAATCGGGGCCACTCTCCAAGTATCCCAGGAACCAAACCCTCGGTGGGTTTTGCTTAGTCTTGGGTCCAGGGATTCGTCGAGTTGGACGCAATGTTCCAGTACCACAGCCCTTCCGCCAGCGTGCCTAGGTAGTACATGTCGCTCGAGCCCCGGAAGAGGACGCCGACGGCGTACTCATACAAGAGGCTGGCGCTGTAATTGCTGGCGTTGGTGAGGGGGGNCTTGTTGAGGGTCCCTCCGTTCAGGCTCAGTTCCATGTAGCCAGTCCCCGCATACGTGGTGGTGGGTCCTGTGGCAATCCAGAAGTCGCCGTTGATGTCGTTGTAGAGCCACTGGCCAAAATTGACAGGGTACCCGTTGGAATTCTCCACATTCGTCAGGCCGTTGATCGCAGAGAACGACACAGTGGTGCCCGACGGACTGGCATAATACAAGCCGCCGCCGGTGCTCCCGCTCCGGGTCGTCGACAAGTACAACTGGCTCGAGTAGTAGAAGATTCCCCCGTAGCCCGTGTTGGGGCCGCCGGTTACGGTCAAAGCCTGGAGTGGCGTAGTCTGAGTGGTGGTCGCTGTCGAGGCATTAATTGCTCCGTTCAAGGTCCACAGGAAGCTTTCACTGGCAAAGTAATAGGTGGATCCCGCGCTTCCGGTTCGCACGGCCGAAACCACGGGGGCCGAAAGACTGGTCAGTGTAGTCGTTCCAGTGCCCGTGAGAACCAGAGGTCCGTAGAGGGTTCCCGCGTTGTTAATGAAGTAGATGTGGTTCATGTTCCCCGACACCGAGGTGACCAGGATGAGCTCAGTACTGCTGTAGCCGTCGCTTCCGGAACGCACGGGGATGAGATCGGTTGGGGTTTCTCCCCCACTCAGGGATGAGGCCGTCCAGGTGGAACCGTCGGTGGTAGAGTACAGGGNGAGGGGCGAGGGAGACCCGGTGGTCGAACCGACAATGGCCCACAAACGATTTCCCATGGTTCCGGACGAGGCGGTGGTTCCGACGGCGTACACGGGGTCGCTGGTGTCCTGGGGTACGGTCAACTTCGACCACGCCGAACTTCCGGCCACGGAGGCAAACATGGATTGACCGCCGGTGACTACGTACTTGTCCACGCTGCTCGAATTGGTGAACTCTGCCATATGGGTGACGGTGGCGTAGGCGCTGAGTCCCGAACCGGCCGTTGCGACTTTTTGTTCGACCTGGAGGGATGCGAAGATCCCCGACGTGGCCGCCGTGCAGGAGGCTCCAAGGATGGCGACCAGGGTCAGGAGGGATAGGGTTCGCAGGTTCATGGGCGGGTCTCCTAGAAGTGATAAATGGCGCCGAGGGTGATGTCAGAGAAGTAGGCAATGCGACTGTCGGAGGCGGGGATCGCTCCCCCTGGTAAGTAATCTTGGAAGATAATCCACGGGGCCATGTCCAGGCCAAAACTCCAACTCGAGCTCATGTTCCAGTAAGCTCCCGCCGTCGGGATGAGAGTAGGGTCAAAGCTAGTGGCCGAACGGTAGTTGGTGAAACTGAACCCTGCCCCGATGCCCACCGGGAAGCTGAACGGATACATCTGAAATTCCCAAGTAGCTCGGAACGTGACGGGAACAATGAACAAGGTGTAGTCGTTCGGTCCGACCGCCGCCATGCCCCGAAGCCCGCCGCCTAGCCGGAAGGTTTCACTCAGGTAGAAATCGAGGTCGATGCCCAGGGTTCCTCCCAAGGAGAGGTTCGTCGGGCCAAATTTCCCAGCCCAGGTTTGAAAGGCGTAAGGGATCACCGCACCCATTTGAATGGTCAAGGATCGGTCCCCGGCGACTCGATGGTCGTACGTGAGTTCCGTCGCCTGGGCCGATGCCGGAAAGGCCCCGAGGGTCAGAGAGCCGACCAAAAATAGCGCCGGAAGAATACGTTTGTACATGGCAAACCTCGCAGGAAAGTGCACACATTGTGGCCTTTTTTGGAAAAAAAACAAGNCCTCGCCGCCACGCAGTCCTTCCGGTGGAGCTGAGTTTCTGCTATAACGGAACCGGATTGAAAAACACGCCGGACAGGAGACGTTACATGCCAGCGGTGGTGATCAGTGGAAAGATTTTGTCCCAACAGGTCCGAGACCGGCTGGTAGCCCCTTTGGAGGCCTTGGCCGCTGTGGGTGTCCGACCAGGGTTGACGGTAGTCTTGCTGGGCGAGGACCCCGCCAGCGTCAGCTACGTGACAGGCAAAGAAAAAGCAAGCCGGGACCTAGGCCTCCACGGCGAGACTCTCCGGTTGCCCCAGGAGACCACCGAGGCCGAGTTGCTAAGTTTGATCGATCGTCTCAATGCCGACCCTACGGTCCATGGCATCCTGGTTCAGCTCCCTCTTCCCGACCACATTCGGGCGGACCGAATCATCCTGGCGATCGATCCCTCGAAGGACGTGGACGGCTTTCATCCGGTGTCCGTTGGGCAAATGGTTCTTGGGGGCCGGGGTTTCCTCCCCTGTACTCCCCACGGGGTGCTGAAAATCTTAGAGGCCACAGGGGTGCCTTTGCCGGGGGCCGAAGTAGTCATTGTCGGGCGGTCCAACATCGTCGGAAAGCCCCTAGCCCTCCTGTTGATGCAAGCTCCCTACCATTGCACGGTCACGGTCTGCCATACGAAAACCAAGGACCTTGCGGCCCACNCCCTGAGGGCCGACATCGTCATCGCCGCCGTCGGCCGACCGCAGACCGTGACGGCTGACATGGTCCGGCCCGGGGCGGTGGTCATCGACGTGGGCGTCAACCGGGTCCCCGACGCAGCCAAGGCCTCGGGGTTCGCCTTGGTCGGGGACACTGACTACGCCGGCATCGCGGCCAAGGCCTCCTTCGTGACCCCGGTTCCCGGGGGAGTCGGCCCGATGACTATCGCCCTGCTGCTTCACAACACCGTCCTGGCGGCTTGCTGGAAACACGGTGTGGCGTTCCCCGAATGATTGTTCCAAGGAGTTGTCTATGGCGTTGAATCGAGTTTCCCAGGTCGACGACCGGGTCAAGGTTCGGAACGTTCTCGTGAGCGTTTCCGATAAGGCGGGACTGGAGACCTTGGTGGAGGGGCTCGTGGCCGTCAATCCTAATGTTCAGCTGTATTCTACCGGGGGAACATTCCACCNCCTCGAGACGCTTCTGGGAGACAAGGCGATCCGCCACCTGCAGGCCGTCTCAGACTATACGGGCCAGCCCGAGATGCAGGGGGGCCTGGTCAAGACCCTCGATTTCAAGATTTACATGGGGTTGCTGAGTGAAACCTACAACGAGGCCCATCGGCAGGACCTGCGACGGACAGGGTGTGTCGAGTTCGACCTCGTGGTGGTGAACTTGTATCCCTTCCAAAACACAGTGGCCACCCCCGGAGCGACCCTAGAGGATGCCCGAAGCCACATCGACATCGGGGGCCCCTGTATGCTGCGGGCCAGTGCCAAAAACTTTCTCCGGGTTGCTTCGGTGTGTGACCCGGGGGATTATCCCTCCTTGCTGGCCGAGTTGCAGGTGTCGGGGGGGACTACCTCCTTGCGAACCCGCTTGACTTTGGCCAAGAAGACCTTTGCCCACACCGCTGGCTACGACGAGGCGATCGCCTCGTATTTGTTGACCCAGGACCTTCCCCAGGACGGTCTATACCAGTGGGGAGCCTCCTGATGGCTGGAAAACTGTCCGACGCCTATAAGACCATTANCCCCGACAATTTTCCCGCCAAGATGGAGATCAGTTTTTCGGAACGGGACGGAAGCCATCGCCAGACCCTGAGCTACGATCGAGTGGAATGGGACATCGATGGGGAAAAGAGGGGCCTGCGTTATGGGGAGAACCCCGACCAAGAAGCCGCCCTCTATCGGCTGACCGGGGGCAACCTCCAACTGGGCGATGTGGTGGCCCTGGAAGCCGGTCGGCCCCTGGTGAGCGCCGTAGAATTGCTTCAATCGGGGAAGCACCCCGGCAAAACCAACCTCACCGACGCCGATGCTGGCCTGAACATCCTCCGGTATTTCGCCGACCGACCGTGCGTGGTCATCGTGAAACACAACAACCCCTGCGGTGTGGCCGTGGGTTCGACGCTGTTCGAAGCCTACCATAAGGCGTACTTTGCAGACCGGGTGGCGGCGTTTGGCGGCTGTGTGGTGGTCAACCGTACCCTCGACGCCGAAACGACGGCCCAGATCCTGGAAAGTTACGTGGAGGTCGTCGTTGCCCCGGATTTCGGCCCCGGGGTCATCGACCTATTCAAGACCAAGCCAAACATTCGGGTTCTTCAAATCCGGGACATCGCCCGGCTAGAAACCTTTGTGGGTGCCCGGGTCCTGGATCTCAAGAGCCTGATCGACGGCGGGGTCGTCGCCCAGTGGTCCTTCGTTCCCCAGGCGCGAAAGGTCACGGACTTTCTTCCCGCCGAGACCGTCTCCAAGGGCGTTCACTACCGGGTGAACCGGTCACCCACGGCGGCGGAGCTGGACGATTTGTTGTTTGGTTGGCTCGTCGAAGCCGGGGTCACCAGCAATTCCGTCCTCTACGTGAAGGGTGGGGTGACCATCGGCATCGGGACCGGGGAACAGGACCGAGTGGGCGTGGCCGAGATCGCCCGGGACAAAGCCTACCGCAAACTCGCGGACCGGTTGTCGTGGGATCGCTTCAAGACTCCCTTCCATGCCTTGACCGATCTCAGGGTTCAGGCGGATCTTGAAGAAGAAGTGAAGTCCCTCCGAGGGGGAATCCCCGGGGCGGTGATGGTGAGCGATGCCTTCTTCCCCTTCCGGGACGGGGTCGACGTTGGGCTCCGGGAAGGGGTCACGGCCGTCGTTCAACCCGGGGGGTCCCTGCGGGACTGGGAAGTGATCGAGGCCGTGAACGAAGCAGGGGCCGCCATGGTCTTCACCGGTCAACGAAGTTTTCGGCACTAGGAGAACGGGATGAGCGATTTGATGAAGAAAGAGAACCGAAGCAAGATTGCCCTTGGCGCCACCGGTGTGGCCGGGGGAGTTGCCCTCATAACCCTGACCAGCTACGTCGCTGGCCATTTCCTTCCGGCTCTCATTGTCGGGGGATTGGTGGTTTGGGGCGGTTGGAAGCTCTTCCAAAAGCCCAACTCCGCCCTGGTGGGGATGATCGGTCTGGCTGCAGGGGTCGTGGTCGCTGCTGCGGGAATCCCGATCGTGGGAGGTCTGGCGAGCCTCCTCCTGGGGATCAGCGGGATCGGTCTCATCGGCGGAGGGATCTGGGCCATCTATCAGACCTTCCGCTCCCGCCGCTTCTAGTTCGGCTATGGGCGGGCGTGGCGTTCTCATCCTCTCTGTTCTCTTGGCCACGGCGCCTGCGGTTGCCGACGATCTGCCGCCGATGGTGAAAGATGCTGTTCAACTGGAGTTGGACGGCCGGACGGACGAAGCGTTGGATCGCTACCGGGCCGCTCTTTCCTCCGAGCCCGTCCTTGTCCAAGACGAGGCGATGGCCCTGCCCTTGACCGTCCGAGTCGTGGTCAAAGCAGCCCACCTGAGCATCGACCTCGGGTACGGGGATGAAGCCTGGGACCTCGGCGGCCGACTCCTCGCCGCCAAGGGACGGCTTGCCGTCGAAGCCGGGACCCTCGTGAGGATGCGCCTGCTTCGGCTCGAAGGGAAGCCAGCCGAGGCGTTCGCCTTGTTTCGTAACTACCAAAAGACTTGGCCGGGCCCCCTTGGGGTGGCCATCGCCACCGAGGCCCGAAGGCTCCGGGAAATCCTGGGAAAAGAGGCAAACCAGGGGCCCCCCGTCGACCAAACCGAGGGGCCCGCCCCGTGGGTGGCCTCGGGCAACTGGGGATGGTTGCCCGGGCCTACCGAGGCGCTGGGTATCGAGGTCGCGGCCACCGCTCGGCTGCAGGTCGGGGCGTTTAAAGACTGGGCCAACGCCCTTACCCTGGTCGGGATGCTCCGGGAGAAGGGCTGGAGTCCCCTGATGGATTCGAAACCGGCGACCGCGGGGGATTCCTGGCATGTGGTGTACATCATTACCCGGCAACTTGCGATGGATCGAGCCAGGCTCAAAGCCCAAGGATTGTTGCCGTAGGTAGTGCCCCCAATTCGGCGGATGAGGGAAGATGCATGGTAAGTCTTGGTCTCAGAACTATTAAACTGTTCAGTGTGGGGAACGGGTGCCCCAGGAGCAACCAGAGGAACTTCCGAACGTTCGTTCTTCGGGTCGCGCAGTTAGCTTGATGGTCGGAGCCGAAGGGTGTTAGCGATCGATCGCTAAGTTCTTCACGAGCCTCGAGTAAAGGAGAGGATGGTTTCGTTGACAACCATCCGCCGAATTGGGGGCACACCCCTAGGGCCTCCCCGTCGTCGTTCCCTCAACTTGTTCCAGGCGGAGCGCATCCGACTCATCCGAAACCCACCCCTTCACTGTCAGAGTCCCCGCTTGCAGGCGTAGAGTTCGGACGACCCGGGTGGTACTGCTTTCCTCTTGGGCGACGACCGAATAGGCAGTCGATGAGCCGGGGTGGCCCGGACGATCGGGAACTTGAATCTCCAAGACTTTCACACCACCCAAAGGAAACAGGGCCACCGATCCTACGATGGAGACCCCTCCGATTTTCATCCGGACTTCAGGTGCCTGGAAGTCGAATTCGTCCCCTTTGTCATTCTTGTAGAGTCCTGTGGGTGGCTTTTCCTGAATGAGGGCGCTGGTGCCTTCCCGGGCCAGAGACCGGGCTGCACTGGGGTCGAGCTTTTTGTAGGTCCCCGTCCAGCCTGAATTGTCTTGGGCTGTTACTTCCAAGGTATCGGCGGCGGTGATGGCCACACTCATCTGCAGTTTGATGAGGTCGATGAGGGTGTTGCTTCCTACGACGTACAGTGAGGCCCGGGACGAGCGAGAGCTCGCTTCCCATTGGTAGACCTCTTGGGCATCCTGCCCGGCGAAGGTAATTTCCCGGGCCTGAGGATTGAAGAACAGAATGAGCATCCCCGATTTTTCGGTTTCGACCTTGACCCAGGGCCCCTGGAGGAACCCTTCAAAGGTGGGCGTATCCGAGGAATACACCTTTTCCAGGGCGGCGTCGGCAACCACGCTCCGAAGGTACCGCTCCACGGATGTTGGGACGTATTCGCCTTTTTGAAAGAGCCAGGTGTACGTGGTCCTCAGGGTGGCCAGAGGATTGCGGGACCCTGGATCGGGTTCGTCAACCACGACGGGGGCGCTGAGGTCTGAGTTCTGGCCTCGTCCGTAAGCGTCGGGTCGGACAGGGTGGTTGATCTGGATCGTGCCCTTGGACATCTTCGAGAAGATGGACCGGTAGGCGAGGCCCAGGCCTCCGGTCTGAGGAACAATGCGAAAGGCATCGAGGGNGGGGTGGCTGGCTTCATCGAGGCCTGCCAGGATGATCTCTTGCTGATGGTCTCCGATCAAATCCTCCAGGGTCAAATGGAAGGGCTGGGACGCACTGGCCAGGGCCTTGCCTTCCCACGCGAGGTAATAGGTCTTCCTTTCCTGGTCATAGTGTGCCACCTGGATGGTCACCGGCAAACTGAGGTTGGTTTTGTCTTGCAAAAGGATGATCTGTTCTTCAGACGGATCTTGGTCCAGGTTGGCCATGAAGGTCTGTAGAACGTTCCGGTCGGGACTGACGGGGATTCGAGGAGCAGCCAAGGCTTCTACGGTGGGGGTCGCCGTCCCCGGGGCGACCTCCTTGGGAGCCGCATCCTTGGGAGGCGGAGCGGGCTGGCAGGCGGACAAGAGGACCGCCGCGGCGGCCCAGAGTGGGCTTAGTTTCAACAGCATCAGTCCTTCGGGTACAGTTCGACGACCGATTGTAATAAAAGGCTCTCGAGCTCCGCAAGGGGCAGGGAGGGGCAGGGGAACCCCGCCGCCGTCTTGTGACCCCCTCCCCCGTGGGCCAAGGCCAGGATGGAAACGTCCACAGTTCCCTTCGACCGCAGGGAGCAGCGGAAGACTCCGGGCTCCAGCTCCTTGAGGAATACTGAAACGAGGACGCTGGTGCACTTCAGGGGATAGTTGATAAAATTCTCTGCGTCCTCGAAATTGGCACCGGTTTCTTCGATCATTTGATGGGATAATCGCTGGAACGCCGTCCGTTCCAAATGGTGAAACTCCAGGGAACTTTGGACCCGGGCCAAGAGCCTCATTTTCGAGGGATTGATGGTCTCGAAGAGGGCCGAGTGGATTTCTTTCGGTTTGACCCCAAGTTCCACCAACTGACGGGCCACGTCGAAGGTTTCGGCCGTGGTCTTGGGGTAAATGAAGGACCCGGTGTCGTACACGATCCCCATGAACAGCGCGTCGGCGCACTCTCGGTCCGGAGTGTAGCCCAGGGCCTGGGCCAACCGAAACACAATTTGGCTCGAAGCGGCGGCGGTGTCGTCGATGTACCCCGGGGCTGGTAACTGAGCTGGGGGCGTATGGTGGTCGATGATGACCACGTCCTTCGCCCGGGGCAACAGTTCGTCCCGGGCCCGGCGGGTATGCTGAAAATCCGACGTATCGATAAGAATCAGAGTCTTTTGGCCCATGTCGTCGGGGATCGGATCCCCGTCCTCCAGGCAATGGAGGTCGCCGTCCGGGTCGAAGGTCCGAAGCTCCGGGGGGCATGCGTCGGAGTTCAGGACAAACGCCCGCTTTCCGATTCCCCGCAACAGGAACAAGAGTCCCAGTTCGCTTCCCACCGCATCCCCGTCGGGGGCCGCATGACTTACGAGGAGGNAATTGTCGTGGTCCCGGAGGTACTGGACCAACTGGTCAAACGTCAGGGGCTTGGCCGTAGTGCGACCCTCCTCACCAGTGGTACCGCATCCCTATCACGGTGTCCAGAACAGGGATGGAATCAGGCAGGTTCATCGTTGTTTGATTGAGGCCGTAATTGAACACGGAGGACTCGGTTTCGAGGTAAGCCGACGTGCCTTCCCCAAAATCCCAGGAAAATCGCACCCCTAACAAGGCCGAATAAATGGGAGTCGAGTCTTCGGCAGTGGTCACATAACTCCGGTTGGTAATCTGGAATCCCGTGATCAGCGCCCATCGAAGGGGGAAGTTCTTGAGGAACATCTCGGTGTCCATCCAATATTTCGTCGCCTCGTCCACCGTGGTGACGGTGTCGCTGGTCCGGAAGGTGGCCTGCTTGTCCTCGATATGGAAGGTGACGATGCCATTCTCCATGAGAAATCCCACGGACACATTCTGGGAACTCAAGTAATAGTCGCCTGTACGGGAAAGCGGAGCAAAGGTGGTTAGGAAGCCCCCCCGCAAGAACAACAACCCCGGCCACGTGTAGCCGACTTCGGCGTTCAGTCCGGGGTTGAACCACTTCTGCTGGGTGCTGAATACGCCCAGGAAGGGGGCAAACTCCACAGTCAGGTGGTCAAAGGTGTAACCGAGCTGGCTATACGCCCGCCATCGAAGAATCGGGTCGCTGGCGACCCCGCCTTTAAATTGCAGGCCCTCCGAGAGATCCTGGGCCACGGAACCCTGGGCATTCCAGTACCAGTCCGACCCCTGAAAGGTCCGCCCCGACGGGGTATCGGTCCGGCCAGGAGCCCAATACAAATTTCCCAAGCCGGTGGAAAGCTCCAGATCCAGACCTGACAAGGGTGAGGCGAGGATGAACAGGATGAGGGTCCAGCGAAAAGTACGGATCATTCCCAACTCCCCCTTGTATCTTAACGTATTATCGGTGATCGGGAAGGGCCAAACCAAAAAAAACAGCCTTGACTTAACATTGGATCTGTATAAATCTTGGAGTTGATATGAGTGATTATCTGGATCCAAACAATGAAGAGTTGCTCAAGGACTTCTTTGCCGAAGCCCAGAGCCAAGTCGATGTCTTGGAGCAGAACGTCCTTGTTCTCGAAAATGACCCGGGCAATAAAGACGCGGTCGACGAGATTTTCCGGGCCGCTCATACCCTCAAGGGTGGGGCTGCGACGGTTCAGATGTTCGAGCTTTCCGAGTTCACCCACGGCGTTGAGGACACTCTCGACGAGATCCGGAGCGGATCCGTTGCACTCTCCGGTCCCCTCGTGGACGTACTTTTGCAATCCGTCGACGTGATCAAGGCGATGCTTGAGGAGCGCCTGGCGGGCCGGGTCTATGATCTCGACTTCCAGCCGCTCAAAGACAAACTCAAGAGCTTCCTTCCCGGGGCAACGAAGGGGCCCGCACCCAAAGTTGCGGCCAAGAAAGAGGCCTCCCCGGCCCCGGCCAAGCCCAAAGCCAGCTCCGGTGGAAAGGGGACCAAGGGACTGACCGAGTATGACGTCCTCGAGTTGAAAGAGGCCGCCGGGGGACGGAAGGTCCATCGGGTCACCGTCACCTTTGACGAAGCGAACCCCATGAACTCGGTGGGCGGCATTCAAGTCTTCGCCGCCCTGAAGTCCATGGGGACGGTGCTCAAAACGATCCCGGAATTTGACAAACTGTACGAAGACACCTATTGGCCTGTGGTCGATTATTTCTGCCTTCTCGACAAAGACGTCGACGTGGTCGAAAAGAAGTGCCACATCCGCGAAGTCACCACGGCCGTGGAAGTGCATGAACTTGGTGAGGAGGCCCCCGAGGCTGGGGCAGCGTCTGCCCCAACGCCGGCCCCTGCGGTTGTCCAGGCTCCCACCCCGGAACCGGTCGCCGAAGTCGAAGTTCCGGCGGCTGAGGCTGCCGGGAGTCCTGACGAAGAGTCCATGGAGAAGATCTTGGACCGTCGGGAAGTGGAGCACAAGAAGGCGTCGGGATCCAACGCCGGCTCCATCCTGCGGGTCGATTCCAGGCGGATCGACAACCTGCTCAACTTGGTCAGTGAAACCGTCATCAACAAGGCGACCTTTAACCAGGTCTCGACCCACTTTGGTGAGATGCTCGGGGACCTCCAGGCCACGAGCCTGGGTTATAAGGACAAGTTGAAGGAACTCTTTGATCGCTTCCCCCAGTACGTGGAAGAGATTCAGAAGGGCAAATCCGTTAAGGATCTGAAGAAAGAGATCAACGAAGAGTTTTCGAAGTTGTTCACGGCCTTCGATCCCATCGAGGCCCGGCTGAAGTCCACGGTGGGTGTCTTCCGGGGAACCTCCCAAAACCTGGGACGAATCATCGGGGAGCTCCACGAGGGCGTGTTGCGGATCCGCATGGTGCCCATCGCCCAGATCTTCAGTCGGTTCCCTCGGCTGGTCCGGGACCTCTCCAAGACCCTGAACAAGAAAATCAACTTGGTGATCGAAGGTGAAGAGACCGAACTCGACAAGTCGGTCATTGAGGATCTTCTCGATCCCCTGATCCACTGTGTGCGCAATTCCATCGACCATGGAGTGGAATCCCCCGAGGTTCGGTTGGCCGCAGGCAAACCCGAAGAAGGGCGGGTTGTTTTGGCTGCCCGGAACGAAGGTAACATGATCATCATCGAAATTGGTGATGATGGTCACGGGATCGACGTGGAAGCTGTGAAACGCAAGGCCGTGGACAAGGGACTCATCCATCCCACCAAGGCCTTGAGTGACGTCGAAGCCTTCAACCTAATCTTCGAAGCCGGCTTTTCCACCGCAGCAGCGATCACGAACATCTCGGGGCGGGGCGTCGGCCTCGATGTAGTCCGTAAGCAAATCGAGAAACTGAACGGCAATGTGAGCGTGTGGTCCGAGCACGGCAAGGGGACGAAGTTCACTATCAAGTTGCCCCTCACCCTGGCCATCATCCAAGGGTTGCTTGTCCGGGTTGGCACCGAGGTCTATGCCATTCCCATCACCTCGGTGATCGATAGCCATCGCATCAAGCCTTCTGAAATCAAGATCATCGATAACTACGAAGTCTTCAACGTCCGCAAGGATGTGATTTCCCTGCTTCGGTTGAACCGGCTCTTCGGTATCCCATCCGATGAGGTGACGGGGTACCACTACGTCGTCGTCGTTGGCAGTGGCGACAAGAAGATGGGCCTCATCGTGGATTCGCTCATCGGTGAGGAAGACGTGGTCATCAAGCCCCTTAAGGACCGGTACACGGCGTCGCCCGGAATTGCCGGGGCCACCATTCTGGGAGATGGGAAAGTCAGTCTCATCATCGACGTCAGTCAATTGCTCGACCTTGGATTGCGGAGCGAGCGCCTCGAGCGTCAGCGCCGAGAAAGTCGAACCCGATAGGAAGCTGCCATGACCAAGACAGAACCGGCGAAGAGCCCCAAGGAAACTGATCGACTCAAGAAGATTGATTTCAAAATGATTTCTTTCACCCTGGCGGGGAAAGACTATGGCATCGACATCCTCAAGGTGAAGGAGATCCGCAAGGCGGGAAACTTCACCAAGGTGCCGAATACGCCTGTCTTCGTCCGAGGGGTCGACAACCTTCGGGGTGACATTATTCCGGTCATCGACCTGAGGGTGATGTTCAACTTGCCGGCGGAGAGCAAAGAGGCCTCGAGCCTCGAGAACATCGTCATTCTTCGCCTGGACTCCCTGGTCCTGGGGGTGGTGGTGGACTCGATTGAAAAGGTCGTGGGCTTCGCCTCCGAAGCGATCCAACCCCCTCATCCCATTTTCGGTGACATCAACATTCAGTACATCAGCGGGGTGGTTGAGAACGAAGGCCGACTCTACATCATCTTGGATGTGGATCGGATCTTTGGCGAACCTGCCGCCGCCCCCGAACCCGCCCCCCGACCCGCCGTGGCTCCCGTCCTCGAGGAGTCGGTGGTCGAAGAGGAGTCCGCTCCTCCTCCGGCTCCGGAGGAACCGGTCCTTCCCCTTGACTTGCAGTTTGTCGGTGAGACCCTGTCGGCGTTTGGGCAGTTCCATTTGTCGCCGTTGAACCGAGACTGGGTGTCGGGACGGCTCCAGGAGTGGAAGACTGCTCGGCAGGCCAAGGGCTTGGACTTCCAGGTGACCCAAAAGGACGAAGCCGAGGAGTTCCTCACCTCGTTTTTGTCCCCCCAGTCCGGTCGCATTTGGACGTTGGAGTCTGCGGCCGAGTTGGCGAGCCTGTTGACCTTCGATACGTCGTCGGTGATGGTCTGGAACCCGGGCTGTGGCCGGGGCTACGAGTCCTACAGCTTGGCTTTGATGTTCCAGACCCGGTTTGCTGGCAAGGGCTACAAGATCTGGGCCAGCGATAACGATCTGCTCAGTATCTCGACAGCCCCCAGCCTCATCCTGGATGAGGATGAGTTGGAGCTTTCCTGGAAGGAATTCACCGTTCAGTCCAAGAACGGCTTGCAGTTCAATTCTGATCTCAAGGCGAAGATTCTGTTTGAGTTTCACGACGTCAATCATCTCAATCCCATGCCCGAAATCCATTTCGCCGTCGTTCGGGACGTTCTGTCGTTCCTCAAGGTGTCGGATCAGGATAAGCTTGTGACCGAAGTCACGGAGAAGGTTCGGAAAGGTGGCTACCTCTTGTTGGGTTCCCATGAACGGCTGAATCNCCCCGATTGGAAGCCTCTAGGGAACGAGACTTGGTCGCTGTATCAGAAGCTGTAGTTTGACGTCGAATCCATAGGAGTAAACATGCGTGTCGAGTACATCAACCCGTTCGTGGAAGCCGCATACAACGTTCTGACCGAGGTGTTGGCCACCGAGGTCAAGCGCGGTAACCTTTTTCTCAAGTCGGCGACCAAGCCCGTCATGGGGGTGGCCGCCATCGTCGGACTTGCCGGAGAAGTGGAAGGTCGGGNTTTGTTCGATATGAGCAAGGATACCGCCGTGAAGATTGCTTCGGTGATGAACATGGAAGAACTCACTGAAATCGACGACTTGGTGAAGGCGACCATTAGCGAGTTGGCCAACATGATCACGGCTCAAGCCGTGACCAAACTCCACGAGCTTGGGTTTAAGTTCGACTTGACGCCCCCAGCACTCATCACCGGGGAGAACATGGAAATTAGTGACCAGGAAGTGGAGGCTTTGATCGTTCCTATGGAAAGTCCCCATGGGAACATTGAGATCAACGTTGCCGTCCGGGAAAGGTCTTGAGGTCGACATGAAGACGAAGGTAGATTTCCCCAGCATCAATCAGAAAGAACCCGATGGTCGTCGCCCCGACGGGAGTTCGTTTCGGGTTTTGGTCGTCGATGATTCGATGTTCGTGACCAAGCAAATTGGCCAAATCCTCACCAGCGAAGGCTTTGAAGTGGTGGCAACCGCTGCCGATGGCGAGCAAGGGGTCGAGAAGTACAAAGAGTTGTTTCCGAACGTCGATCTGGTGACGATGGACATCACCATGCCGAAGATGGACGGTGTCACAGCCCTGGAAAAGATCATTGAGTTCGACAAGAATGCCCGGGTTGTGATGATTAGCGCCCTCGGGAAGCAGGACCTCGTCAAGCAGTCCCTGCTGCTGGGTGCGAAGAATTACATCGTCAAGCCCTTGGACCGGGCAAAGGTTCTGGAACGCGTGGTCAGTTCGCTCCAGTGATCGGTTGGCTTGACAGCGTCGGTGGTTTCCGATAGTGTGTCTCTGCCTGGGGAATTAGCTCAGTTGGTTAGAGCACTACCTTGACATGGTAGGGGTCGGCAGTTCGAGTCTGCCATTTCCCATCAACCGGAGGGTTATGGCCCGTTCCGCTTCACGAACACGGATGTTGGTGTCCGATAAGGAAGGCATGATTCACAAAGTGATCAGCCTTCTTTTTTTTGCCCTCGTCTCAGGGGGGCTGGCCGTGGCCGATGCCTACAGCGTCGAAAAGGGCGACACGTCGGCCACCGTCGCTCAAAAGAAACATGTCCCCGAAGACGTTCTCCTCAAAGCCAACACGGCCCTGGATTGGTCTAGTCTCCGGCCGGGGGATACGGTGGTGGTGCCCGATCGGTACACGGTTCGTCCCGGCGACACCCTGTATTCCTTGGGGCGTCAATGGGGGGTCGACGTTGCTGCTATTGTGGCACTGAACAGCCTCGGGGGGCCGACTAGCCTGAAGGTGGGCAAGGTTCTCTACGTCCCCGATACCAAAGGGACCAAGGCGGACGGGGGCTCGCCGGAGGGGTTCTGGCCTGTGGACCTGCGGCCGCGGAACGAAGGGGACAAGCTTAAGTCCGTGACCTTCGGCACGTCGGGAGAGCCGTTCCGATCGGTGAGTGCGGGGACTGTGGTCTTCCAGGGGGAGTTTCGAGGCGTGGGCCGAGTCTTGATGGTCCAGAGGGAAGATAAGACCATTTTCGCCTATGGAAACTTTGAGACTTCCACCGTGGCCTTTGGTCAATCGGTGGCCAAAGGGCAGATCCTGGGGACCACATCCTCCCGAAGTTCCCAGCGTCTAGAGCTTTTTGCGTTTCGTCAATCCGAATCTTTGGATATTTTCTCGTTAAAACGTTGAAAAAAACTCCAAAAAATTGACTTCCACCATTCCACGATCTAGAATTCGACGTGCGAGTGGGGTGACAGATGAAAGTTCATGAGAACGTGATGGAGTCCGAGGACCGGATTCCGATGATCCACGAATCCGAATTGTCTATCCTCGATGGTAGCGAGTCGGATCCTTTGGCTCTGTACCTAAAACAGATTTCGAAGTTTTCGCTGCTGACGGTGGCCGAAGAGCAAACGATCGGCGAAAAGATCATGACGGCGAAGAGNGAGTTGAGGACGGCTCTGGAGGGACTCGACATCCAGAACATCCCCGAGGATCTGAGGGCTCCCCTTCATCAGAAGGAAAAGCTTCTCCTGGGCCTCAAGAATCGGATGATCAACGCCAACCTGCGGTTGGTCGTTTCGATCGCGAAAAAGTACCAGCACCGAGGACTTTCCCTCCTCGATCTGATCGACGAAGGGAACATCGGCCTTATCGAAGCGGTCGAGCGCTTCGACTACACCAAGGGCTGTCGGTTTTCGACCTACGGGACCTGGTGGATTCGCCAAGCCATCATTAAGAGCTTGGCCGACAAGGGTCGGGTCATTCGGATTCCCATCCATATGCTGAACACCATCAAGAAGTGCTACTTTGTGGCCAAGCACCTCACGCAGGAGCTGGGTCGGGATCCTTCGAGCGAAGAGCTCGCAGAGTACATGAATCTGTCCGAGGACAAGGTCAAAGAAATCCTGAAGATCAGTCAAGAGACAGCCTCGCTGGACGGCACGGTGGACGAAGAAAGCGTCACCCGATTGTCGGATCTGATCCGGGATGAGAACGTTCAGGAACCCTTTGAAGATGTCTTCAGCCTGACGCTCCAAGACACCCTGGGCTCGGTGCTCCAGCAACTGAGCGACCGGGAAATGCGCATTCTGCAACTGCGCTTTGGCCTCGCCGGCGAAGGGCCCTTGACCCTGGAGGAGACGGGCAAGATGCTCGGTATCACCCGGGAGAGGGTCCGACAAATCCAGGAGAAGGCCATTGTCAAGTTGCGAGGCTTGAAGATGATCCGGGAGTTGCGCGAGTTCGTCTAGGAGTTGTCCTGGGGGCAAAGCTTCTGGATCCGTGCCCAAAACAAAGGNCCCGCCCCGGCGGCCTCGTCGGGAAGGGTGGAGCCGGCCTCTTGGAGTGTCCAGGTCCCCGGGCGCTTTTGGGCGAACCGGTCCAGGGCTCCCTCGTTCTCGTCGGGACTGATCGAACACGTGCTGTAGACCAACGTCCCCCCGGGCTTCAAGGCCTCGAGGGCCGAACACAGCATGGACACCGCCTGGAGGGCCAGGACCTTAGTCCTCCGGGTGGACCACTGGTCGAGGTGCCGGGGACTATGGACGAGGTGCCTCTCGCTCGAGCACGGCGCATCGAGAAGAATCCGGTCGTAGCATTCTTTCTGGTGGAGACCCCAGCGGGTGGCGTCGTGGCCCGTCACCGAGATCGAGGCCTGCCAGGCCTCGGGCAGGTGGTCGGCGATGACCCGCTTCAGCCGGGCTCGGCGGTCAGGGCTTCGGTCGTTGCTCACCAGGTGGCCCGACCCCCCGAGGGCTACGGCGAGGACGAGGGTCTTTCCCCCGGGGGCTGCGCACAGGTCCAGGACGTGGTCCCCGGGCCTCACTCCCAGGGCCTGAGCCGCCTGGACGGAGGCCGCATCCAAGTAATAGGGTTTAACCAGGCCCTCGATATGGGCCTCGGGGTTGGGGGGCGCCGCCAACGCCGCCTTCAGCCCCGGCCAGCGGTCCCCGTACACTTGGGAAAAATGTCGATCAAAAGCATCCGGCCCGTGTCGGTCGCTGGTTTTCTTTGCCACGGCTTGTCATTCCTCGGAATCCCTGTTATCAGAAACTATGGAAAAAAGAAAGGCGGCCCACGGAATTCGTGCGGTAGTCTTCGACCTGGACGGCACGTTAGTCGATAGCTTGGCCGACATCGCCGCGGCCGTGAACGACACGCTGGCGCTGTCCGGCCGGCCAACCCATGGGGTCGAGGCCTTCCAAGCCATGGTGGGAGGGGGGCTGAGGGCTCTCTTGGTCGCGGCCAGCGCTTCCCATCCCTACGACACCGATTCCCTCGAGACCGCCCATCAAGATGTGTTGACCCGGTACCGGGCCCGACCCGTGGTCCACACCTCGGCCTACGAGGGCGTGACACCGGTGTTGCAGCGCCTTTCGGTTCGAGCCGACCTGGGGGTCTTCTCGAACAAGGACCATGGCCTCACGAACACCATTGTGTCCCAGGTGTTCCCGGGGGTCCGGTTCCGGGCCGTGGTGGGTGGTCGCCCCGGGAAGCCTGTCAAACCCGACCCGTCGGTCTTCCTCGAGATGGTAAGCGCCTGGGGCTTGGAGCCAGAGGACGTGGCCTACCTAGGGGATTCAGACGTCGATATGGACATGGCCCTCCGGGCCGGGGCCCTGGCTTGCGGAGCGGCCTGGGGATTCCGGGGTGCCGAGGAACTCACAGCGGCCGGGGCCGACGAGGTCTTTGTCACCCCCACGGCCTTTGGAACCTGGATCGAGGCGCGCCTGGGTCCGGCCAGGCCCTGAACCAGTCGTATGGAAACTCAAGAGGGAGTAAAACGATGACAAACACCGAACTGAAGGACGCCGCCACCGCCTACGTGGCCCGGGAGGAGCACCCTGGGTTCAAAAAAGAGGTGGAAGACCTCTTGAAGTCTGAGAATTGGTCAGAGCTCAACGAGCGGTTTTACACGACCCTCAGCTTTGGCACCGGGGGCCTCCGGGGAATGATCGGAGGGGGCACAAACCGGATGAACCCCTCGATGGTCCGGACAGCCACCCAAGGGTTGGCGACCTACGTCAACCGGGCCGTCCCGGAGAAAGGCTCGGCGGTAATCGCCCATGACTCCCGACACTACTCTGACCTGTTTGCCCTCGAAGCGGCCCTGGTTTTGGCGGCGAACGGCATCAAGACCTACCTCTTCAAGCACCTCAGGCCGACCCCGGTGCTGTCGTTCGCCGTCCGCCGGCTCCAGGCGACCACGGGGATTGTGGTGACGGCTAGCCATAACCCCCCCGAGTACAACGGCTACAAGGTCTACTGGAACGACGGGGCGCAGGTCCTCCCCCCTCACGACCGAGGGATCATCGACGAGGTTCGCAAGGTCGTTACGTTCAAGACCATGACCCGGGCCCAGGCTTTGGACCAGGGCCTCCTGGTCGAGATCGAAGAGGAGATCGACGGCCCCTACTGTGAGATGGTCAAGGCCCAGTCGATCCGACCCGATTTGTTCAAGACCCAGGCCCCCCGGGTCAAAGTCGTATACACCCCCCTCCATGGCACAGGGATCACCGTCCTCCCCAGGATCATGAAGGACCTGGGAATCTCCTTGAGCACGGTGGCTAGCCAGGCCGTCACCGATGGAAGTTTTCCCACCGTGACCTCCCCGAACCCCGAAGAGCACTCGGCCATGCAACTGGCCATCGACCAGGCCACCCGGGAACAGGCCGACCTGCTCCTGGGAACCGACCCCGACGCCGACCGGATCGGAATTGGGGNGCCCTGGAACGGGGCCTGGGTTCTTTTGAACGGGAACCAACTCGGAGCCTTGCTCACCGACTACATTTTCTCAAGCCTGAAGTCCCTCGGTCGCCTTCCCGCCAAGCCCGTCTTCATCAACACCATCGTGACGACCGAACTTCACACCTTGATCGCCCAGGCCTACGGGGCCCGGACCGAACGAGTTCTCACGGGGTTCAAATACATCGGCGAAAAGATCCGGGGCTACGAGGCGGGTCACGAGGGGTGGCAGTATGTGTTTGGCGGAGAGGAAAGCTACGGCTTTTTGTTCGGGGACTCGGTGAGGGACAAGGATGCCATCAGCACCGCCGCCATCACCATCGAAATGGCCCTGTGGCACCTCAGTCAGGGGCGATCCGTGATGGAAGCCCTGAACGGACTGTATGAACAGTATGGATTCTTCCAGGAAGTTCTGATCAGCAAAACGTTCCAAGGGCAGGCGGGGCTCGAAACCATGAAGACCTTCATGAAGGGGTTGCGGACCTCTCCTCCCCAGGAGGTCGGGGGCCAGACCCTGGTGAAGCTGCTCGACTACGCTAACGGCACCACCTGGGCCGCCGGACAGGTGACCCACGACATCGACCTGCCTTCGAGCGACGTGGTTCAGTTTGTTCTGGAAGATGGGTCCACCGTCACGGTTCGGCCGTCGGGGACCGAGCCCAAGATCAAGTTCTACGCCAGCTGTCGCAGTCCGAAGGGGTTGCCCCTGGAGACGGCCCGGCCCCTGGTCGAGGCCAAGGTGGCGGCCATTCGAAAGACCCTCGACGGGATGATCCAAGGATGAAGGAACGCCAAGACTACGAGTCGCTTCAAAACCCCGACCTAGTGTTTGTGGCGTTCGACCTGGAAACCACGGGTCTGTCTCCCCAACTGGACCGCATTGTGGAAATCGGGGCGGTTCGGTTCGTCGACGGCCGGGAAACCGGCCGGTACGGCACCTTGGTGAACCCCGAGATGCCCATGCCCCCCGGGGCCGCCGCCGTCAACGGCATCACCGACGCCATGCTGGCGGGGCAACGGTCCATCCGGGAGGTTCTGCCCGAATTTCTGGCCTTCATCGAAGGCGCGGTGCTGGTGGCCCACAACGCCACGTTCGACCTAGGCTTTGTGAACAGCGCCATGGGGCGCCTGGGGAAGGGGCGCTTGGCCAACGAGTTCGTGGATACCCGGGGCATGGCCCAGAAAGCCTTTCCGGGGCGGTCCAACTACAAGCTGCAAAGCCTGGCCCTCGACCTCGGGGTCAAGGCCGTCGAAGCCCACCGGGCCGTGGACGACGCCCGGGTCTGCCTTGAGGTGTTCCAAGCGGCCCTCAAGCAACTGAACCCCGGGGGCCAGGCTTCCTTCTTCTAAAAGGGCCGTTGACGGAGCGCCGTCCCTTTGAATAAAATATCCCATAACCAACTCCAAGGATGGATCATGGGCAAGAAGATTTACGTTGGAAACCTGAATTACAGGACCACCGCCGAGGGCCTGGAGGGCCTCTTTTCCCGCTACGGTGAAGTAGCCGGGGTCACCATAGTCAGCGACCGTGAAACCCAGCAACCCCGGGGTTTCGCCTTTGTCGAGATGGCCNCCCCCGAAGCGGCCGCCCAGGCGATCACCGATTTGGATGGCAAGGAGTTTGAAGGTCGCCGTCTCCGGGTCAATGAGGCTGTGAACAAGCCCCGACCCCCCCGGGAATAATCGATTCATCCGCGGTTGTCCGTGGCGCCGATGGTCGATTGGACCGATCGGCACTTTCGCTTCTTCCTGCGTCAGCTCGCGCCCCGAAGTCTCCTGTATACGGAGATGCACACCACCGGGGCGGTGCTGAGGGGAAACCCCGACTATATCCTCGACTTCGACCCCAGGGAGCGGCCCCTGGCCCTTCAGCTGGCGGGCGATGACCCCGTGGACCTGGCCAAAGCGGTCACCAAGGCCCAGGCTTGGCCTTACGATGAGTACAACTTGAACTGTGGTTGCCCCTCGGACAAGGTTCAGGAAGCCCATTTTGGGGCCTGCCTGATGGGAGAGCCCACCCTCGTTGCCGACTTGGTCCGGGCCATGAAGGGCGCCACCGACAAGCCCGTCACGGTCAAGCACCGGATCGGAATCCGGGGCCACGGGGTGGTCCGGGAACAGTACGAAGAGATGGTGGAGTTCGTCGAGGCGGTCGCCGCCGCCGGGGCTGACCGGTTGATCATCCACGCCAGGATTGCCATCCTTGAAGGGCTTGACCCGAAGCAGAACCGTGAGATCCCACCCCTGCGGTACGAAGATGTGTACCGACTGAAGCGGGAGTTTCCTCACCTTTCCATCGAAATCAACGGTGGCTTTCGAACCCTAGAGGCCCTGGTGCCCCAGTACGAGAAGGTCGACGGGGTGATGGTGGGCCGGGCCGCCTACGAAGACCCGTACTTCATGACCGCCGCCGAGCGGGCGGTCTTCGGGACGCCGCTCCCTTCGATCACCCGGCGGGCCGTCCTCGAAGCCATGATTCCCTACTTTGACGAATGGCAAGACCGGGGCCTGGCGCCCCACAAGATCTACCGGCACATGACCGACTTGTTTGCCGGGTTTCCGGGAACCCGAAGGTGGCGTCAACTCCTGAGTCCACCTTATCGAACGTTCCCCCGGGCGTCGGATGTGTTGAAGGCGGGGATGGCCTTGTTCCCCGACTCAATTCTTGACTCCACGGAACTTCGTCCCACCCCCTTGTCCAGGGAGATCGCTTCGGCCACACTTTGACCCAGAGGTAAGTTCTGTGGAATCAGATCTCAGGTTTTTGCTGATCGATTCTCCAGAGGTGGCCCGGCCCCTGTCGAACGGCCGCTTCCAAGACGGGGGCCTGGAAATCTTCCATGCGGGGGACGAAGAGACCCTCCGCCGGGCCCTGGAGTTGCCCTGGGACGTCATCGTCACCGATTCCCAACCCTCGTTCCTTTCGGGGCCCGGGGTCTTGGACTTGGTCCGGGGCTATTGGCCATCCACCCCCCTCTTGGTGGTTTCTGAGCCCCTGGGTGACCTGGGCGCCGTCGCACTGATGCGCCGGGGGGCCACGGATGTTCTCCTCAAAGACCACCTCGAGGAAGTCCCCCGGGTGGTGGAGCGGCTACTTCGGGAGGCTGAGTCCCTCCAGGGGCGCCTTCGGGTCGAGGCTCACTTTGCCCGGCTCGGTCGGATCTATCGTGTCCTCGCCGAAGCCAACCAAGCCATCGTCCGGATCCAAGATTCCGGTGAGTTGCTCCAAACCGTATGCTCGTTGGTCTGCCGATTGGGGCCCTTTGACCGGGTTCGGGTCACCCAAAACCAGAGTGTCATCCTCGTGACGGCCGCCGAGGCAGGACAGGGAGATTCTCCCCCGTACTTCTGGGAGAAGCACGTCATGGCCGCCGGTCGGATGGTCATGAACAATGACCTTAGCCTCGGTGGTGAACCTGGATACGATTCCTGGGGCTCTGCCGCCCTGTACCCCTTGAGGGTGTCGGGGATGGTCTGGGGCTGTTTTGGGGTCTACTGCCACCGCTCCTGGGCCTTCACCCCCGAAGAGTCTGCCCTGCTCCAGGACTTGGCCGAGGATTTGGGTCATGGGCTGGAACAGCGGATCGAGAACACCCGTCGGAGGGAAACCGAACAATTTCTGGCCGACATGGCCAACCTCGTTCCGGGGGTCTTTTACAAGATTCGGTACCAGGCCCCGGGGGGAGCCCAATTTCAATACGTCAGTCCCGGAATCGACCTTCTGCTGCCCCTGTCCCCGGATCAGGTTCAGGCGGATGCCCAAAAGGTGTTCCGGGCCCTCCATCCCGGGGACCGAATGCGGTTTTACCGGGCCGCTACCCGATCCCGGACGTACCTCACGGTGTTCAACTTGGAGTTTCGTCTGTTGAGGCCCAATGGTGCCGTGGTCTGGGTTCTGGCCACGGCGTTTCCCCAGATGCAGTCGGACGGTGCGGTCATTTGGACCGGTTTGGCCATCGATGCCACCCCCCAGCACAAGCTCCAGGAGGCCCTTCAGCGGGAACAGGAGCTCGTTACCGTGATCCTGAACAACATCGGCGACGGCGTCATCGCCGTCGACGAGCAGGACGAGCCCGCGTTGGTGAACCAGACGGCGGCCCGGCTGCTGGACCTGACCGTGGTTCCCGGGAGTCCCTGGCCACCCCTCGACCCGGGGTTGCCCTGGCATGCCCGGGACCAGTTTCACCCGTGGTTCCGGCGCCGGCCCGATGGCACCGTGCTTCACCTCGAGGTCCACGTCTCGAATTTGGCGACCCCGGGCCGGGGGCCCCAGGGCCGGGTGATGCTCCTCCGGGACATGACCGACCGGGATCGCATCGAGGAGCGGCTCCGGCAGTCGGAAAAGCTGGAGTCCATTGGACTCTTGGCCGGCGGGATTGCCCACGACTTCAACAACCTCATGACCGGGGTTTTTGGGTTCATCCAACTGGCCCGAATGAACGCCGAAGACCCCCAGCGGGTCGTTAGCTACCTTGACCACGCCCAAGGACCGTTCCAGCGGGCTCGGACCCTGACCCAGCAACTGCTCACCTTTGCCCGGGGCGGCGAGCCCTCCCGGACCCCCCTCAGGCTGGGGGAACTTCTGCCGGGGATCCTCGATTTCACCTTGGCCGGGAGCCCTGTCTCGTGGCACCTGGCGAACGCCGAATCGGTGTGGCCTGTGTTGGCCAACGAAGCGCAACTGCACCAGGTCTTCGAGAATCTGTTTCTCAATGCCAAGCAGGCCATGCCCAGCGGAGGTCTCGTCCGGGTGGCTTTGGCCAACGTCGCATCCCCGGGCCCCGACGGCCGGGGCCTCGAACCTGGGCCCTACGTCGAGATCCAGGTGGTCGACGAGGGCCTGGGCATCCCGTTAGACGTCCAGTCGAAGGTGTTCGATCCCTTCTTCACCACCAAGTCCAACGGGACAGGCCTGGGCCTTTCGATCTGCTTTTCCGTAGTGAAGAAGCACCTGGGGACCATCGAAGTGGAGTCCGAAGAGGGGCGAGGCACCCTGTTCCGGATCTTCTGGCCGGCTACGGTGACGACACCAGGGGAAGGTGTAGGGTGAACCGGGTTCCCCGACCGGTCCCGGGCACAGGGCTTTCCACGGTGACCGTTCCCCGGTGAAGGTGCAGGATGTGCTTCACGATGGCAAGGCCTAAGCCGGTCCCCGGGAGACTTCGACCCTGCTCGGTCCGGTAAAAACGTTCAAAGATCCGGGGCCGCTCGTGTTCCGGGATCCCGGGCCCTTGGTCATCGACCCGAATGGTGTGACCTTCGCCGGTGAGGGTCAGACCCACGGTGACCTGACTGCCCTCGGGGGAGAATTTCACGGCATTGTCCACGAGGTTCACCAGGGCCTGTTCCAACAGAAGCGGGTACGCGGTGGTCAGGACCGGGTCCCGGGGAAGGTCGGTGACGATGATCACCTTCCGGGCCTTGGCCTTTTCCTCCACGATGGGAAGGGCCCCGGGGACGAGTTCGACCAAATCGACGGGACGCTTCTCCCCTTCCTGGGGAGGGCTGTTTTCCAGCCTGGTGAGGATCAACAAGTCATCCACAATGAGGTTGAGGCGCCCGGCATGGCGTTGAATGGTGTCCAAGAAGGGCCGGGCCCGGGCGGGGTCATCCACGGCTCCATCGGCCAAGGTTTCTACGTACCCGAGGATGTTGGTGATGGGCGTCTTCAGTTCGTGGCTCACGTTCGACACGAAGTCCCGACGCATGGCTTCGAGGCGCTTGAGCTGGGTAATGTCGATCATGACCAAGACCACGCCCCAGCGCCGACCGGTCTCGGTGACCAACGCCGCCCCTTGGAGTTGCAAGGTGGTTTCCAGGTCCCGAAGAACAATCTCGGTCCGGGGAGACTCGGGATTCTCCAAGAACAGGCTTCGGGCGAAGGAATCGAGGGCGGAGTTCCGGCAGACTTCGATGAGGCTCNCCCCCGTGGGTTCCCGGTCGAAGGGGAACAAGCGACGGGCCGCGGGGTTCATGGTCTTGATGAGAAATTGGTTGTCGAGGACGATCACGGCCTCGACCATCCCCGAAAGGATGGCTGCCAACTCGTCCCGTTGGCGGTTGACCGTGCCAATCCGGTCTTCCAGTTGGTCGTACAGCCGATTCAGGGCCAGGGACAGCAACCGCAGTTCCCGGGGCCGCTCCAGGTAGACTTTGGTGTAGGGTTCACCCCGGGCAAAGGCCCCGGCGTTCTGGATCAGCGTCCCCATGCTCCGGCTAAAGACCCGGCTGTAGAGCCATCCCGAAAAAATAACCAAGCCCAGGGCCCCGAAGCTCACCGCCAGGAAGAACACAAACAGACCATCCAGGGTCTGGTTCAGGGTGTCGAGGGGGGTAGCAATCCGAATGAAGCCCAGGATGGGGCCTTGGTCCCGGAACGCCAGGGCGTAGGTGAGAAGAGGCTTGCCCATCACCGTGGAATACCCGGAACTCCAACCCTCTCCGGTGAGCCGGGCCTGATCCAGCTCGGGGGTGGCCCCCGCATCCCGGAAGATCCCTGGGGTCAGGTGGGTGTCTTGCAAGAGGTTCCCTTGGGCGTCGAGCAGGCTCACCCGGTAACCCGCCCGGTTGGCCACCCGACCCAAGATGTCCCGGCTCTCGCCGGTGAACACGGCCGTGAGGTCGGGACGAGCCCATTCCTTCAACAGCAGGGCGGTGGTCCGGAGGCTGGTCAGGGTCGTTTCTTGCAGGTCCTGACGGATCCTTTGGGTGAAGAAGACCAACAGAAGGGTCTGGGTGACGAGCAACAGGACCGTCAAGGACAGGAGAAACTTGAGGAGAAAGCTCAGTTGCCTCAATGCACGCTCCGAAGCCGATACCCGACGCCCCGCACGGTCTCGATGTGTTGACCCTGGTTGCCGAGCTTCTTCCGGAGCCCGAGGATCTGGACATCCACCGACCGTTCGGTCACGGGGTAGTTCCCTCCCCGGACGGCGTCGATGATTTGGTTGCGGCTAAAGACCCACCCGGGGTTCGACATCAGGTGCTTCAGGATGGCGAATTCCGTGGCCGAGACCGCCACTTCTTCCCCTTCCACCGTGACCTCGTGTCGAACGGTGTCCATGGTAATCCCGTGGACCTGGAGGATGGTGGCGGCGTCGGGCACCTTGTCCTCGGAGACCCGCCGCAACAGGGCCCGGACCCGGGCGATCAGCACTTTGGGGGAAAAGGGTTTGGTGATGTAGTCGTCGGCCCCGAGTTCGAGCCCGCTGATGATGTCGGTGTCCTCGCTCTTAGCCGTCAGCAAAATCACCGGCAACGACCGGGTCGCCTCGTTCTGTTTGAGCTTGCGACACACATCGAGGCCGTTGATCCCGGGCAGCATCACGTCGAGGATGACGAGGTCGGGCTCGGTCCGGGCCGCCTGGGACAGACCGTTTTCACCGGTCATGGCCCGGACTACTTCGTAGCCCTGGGCTTCGAGGTTGTACGCCACCAGTTCGAGGATGTCGGGGTTGTCTTCGACCACGAGAATTTTTCCGTAGGCCACGGGGTCCTCCTTCAACGGTTCAGGAATGATTCGAGTTTGATTCTTACCTGGGCTTGTTCTTGGTCCGAGAGGGGGATCAGGCCGGCGTCGGTGGCCAGCGATGGGGCCTGGTCGACGATCAGGGCGAGGAGGGACAGATCGGGCGATCCGGAGCCCAGGGCCTGGCGGGTGGTGACAAGCCACAACTGCCGGGTCAACCCATAGGTGTGATCCCGGATCGTGGTGGGCGAGGGGTTCACGCCGTCGAGCCCCAGGAATTTGAGTCCTGGGTCGGAAGCCAAAAAGGTGGTCCACCCCAGGTAGCCGACGGCTCCGTTCACGGTCCGGACGCCCCGGGCCACGATCTGGGCCTCTTCGCTCGACTGGACCGCCGAGGCCTGGAAGATCCTTTCCTTGTTTCCTTCGAGGAGGGCGTCGGCCAGGACCTCGCTCGTCCCGGACGAGGGCCCCAGGGCAAACCGGTGGATGGCCTGGGGTGGCCAAAGGGGATCGAGGTCCGACCACAGGGCGGCGCTGGTGAACGCCCGGGCCGCCTGGTCCCGGCTGAAGGAATGGGCCCAGGTATTGGACGCAGGAACGACAAAACCCACGGCGTCCCAGGCGACGGGGACCACCACCAACGTCTTTCCCAGGGTTTGGGCCGTGACTTGTTCGCTCACCGTAATGGGGCGACTCACCAGGGCAAAGTCGGTATCGCTGAACCGAATCAATCGTTCCAGACCCGTGTTCGACCCCNCCCCTTCAACCCGGACGGTCACCCGGGGATGGGCCTTGGTCCAGGTCGCCACCGCCGCGGTAGCCCAGGGGGCCAGGGNGGAGCTTCCCGACAGGACCACTCGCCCCTGGAGCCCATCGCCGCAAGAACCGAGGAGGAAGAGACACAGAAGAGAAAGGAGGAGACGCGCTTGACAAGAAGAGATCACCGTCCCAGTTTCGCCGGAGCCATTGAGTCTCATGTTAATATCCTGTTTGAAAACCGTTAAACGAGGAAGGGGTTCTCGATTCAAAAACTCTTCGTGAAAATGGGCAATTTGATTCCGAACACTTCACCGATGCCCGTGAGCAGAAAGTGGGCACCGATGGCCGCGATGAAGATCCACAGGATCCGGGCGATCACCAGGGTGCCGAAACGACCCATCAGCCGGGCCAGGACCGGAGAACAACGGACGACAACCCAAGCGATGACCAGGTTCACCCCCAGGGCTAACGTGGCGACGATCCAGCCGTCGCGGTCAAGGACAAGGATGGAGGTGACGATGGCCCCCGGGCCGACCAGCAGGGGCACGGCCATGGGGACAATCCCCATCTCCATCACCTTGCCGGGACTGGCCCGGTACTCGTCGGGGNCGTAAAAGGCAATTTGCTTCACCGCAATCACGATGAGCAGGATGCCCCCGGCGATCCGGAACTCGGCGACATGGATTTGAAAGACTTCTTCCATCACCCACCGACCGGTGAGCATCAGGACGAACAGGGTCACGAAGCCGACAATGACCGCCGTGTCGAACAACCGGTTCCGATCCCGGGCTTCCAGATCCCGGGTGAGCTCCGAATACATGGGCACCACGGTGATGGGATTGAGGATGGAAAGGAGGGCCAGGACAGCGTTCAGGACCGTGTCGAATTTGACTTCCATCCTTCCTTTATCGCCCACGATTGGCTAAACTGTCCACATGGCCGACGAATTTCACCTGACTGCCGGGGAGTTTTCTACCCGGGTGCGCTTTTACACCACGCCAGACGCCCTCCTGGAAGGGACCGACCTCCAAGCCTTCGACGCGAACACGGCGCCCCTCTTCCCCGATCAAGGGGTGCCCCGCCATGTGTGGCCACCGGGGGAGGCCTTCAAGACCTGGGCCCAGATCGACGGGTTGCTTCGCCAAGCCCTGGATATCGGGTTGGCCCGGGATTCGACCATCGCCGGGGTGGGTGGCGGGGTGGTGACCGACATGGCCGCCTTCGCGGCTAGCCTCTACATGCGGGGCTGCCGCTTGGTCCTGGTTCCGACGACCCTCCTGGCCATGGTCGATGCGGCCTTGGGGGGAAAGACCGGCGTGGACTACCAGGGCTTCAAGAACTTGGTGGGCACCTTTTATCCGGCCCAGGAGCTTCGGATCTGGCCCGGGGCCCTGGCTACCCTCCCGGACCGGGACTACCGAAGCGGGTTGGCCGAGGTGATCAAGCACGCCTTTTTGGTGGACGCCGACTTGCTGGCCCTCCTCGAGGACCGCCGGGACGCCGTCCTGGCCCGGGACCCCGGGGTGGTCGACGAGGTAGTCCGCCGGGCCGTCCTCGTCAAGGCTGGGGTGGTTCAGCGGGACCTTCGGGAAACCGGAGAGAGGGCCTTTTTGAACCTGGGCCACACGTTTGGCCACGCCTTGGAATCGGTGGTCGGCTTCGATGGGTCCTGGACCCACGGCGAGGCGGTTTGCTGGGGCATGGCCCGGGCTTTGGACCTGGGGGTGACCCTGGGGAAGACGGATTCTGCCTGGCGGGAACGAGCCCTGAGGGTGATGGCCGCCTACGGGTTCCGGCTCCAGGCCCCCGGGGTGGAGGCCCGGGCCGTGGTGGCCGCCATGAGGAACGACAAAAAGAAGAAGCAAGGCTTGGTCCGCTTTGTCCTGCAAGAGGCCCAGGGGCGGACGTTTCAACAGACCGTGGGCGATGCCACGGTCCTCGCCTGCGTGGCCCGGGGGGTCTGATGTCCGACCCTCGAACGACCGTCCTGCAGAAAAACCTGAAGTACTACTTGGCGGGGGAAGAGATCTTCGCCGAAGGGGCCCCGGGGGACTGGATGTTCGTGATCCTCGAAGGGGCCGTGGAGATCCTCAAGAAGGCCCCGGGGGGCTCGGCCAAGGTTCTGTCGACCCTGGGGAAAGGGGAGTTCTTTGGCGAGATGGCCCTCCTTGACGATCGGCCTCGGTCGGCTTCGGCGGTGGCCAAGGTCGATACCAAACTCTTGGGGATGAATGAGTCGGACCTCGATGCGTACATTCAGATGAACCCCGAGTTTGCGGCCAAGATGATTCGAAACCTCGTCCAGCGACTCCGGGGGGCGAACAAGCTGATTGGGCAGGCCTTGGCGGGGAACACCGCCAAGGTGGTCCTCGACGGGCTGGCCCAATACGCCCGGGACAAGGGGTTGCCGACGATCAAAGGGTTGCGGGTCTCGGTGCCGGCGTTCAGCGATTGGGCGGCCGGCCACCTAGGCGTCCCCGAGAGGAACATCCCAGAAATCCTTCATGTCTTGCTAGACCGGGGGATGGTGACCTCGTCGGCCTTGGGGGACCAAGAGATCATTTACCCCGACAAACCACGCAATTCCGGGCTTTCTCCTGGATGACATTCAAGAAATCATTGACAGAAGGGCGGTTGCGGCTCTATGTTTCTGGCCAGATGTCGACCTGCGTCCATCACCCCATCCCCAACCAAGGACATCCCTATGCCCCTTTTCCCTTCTGACCAATGGGCCCTCATTCTCGGAGCCTCCAGCGGCTTTGGCTTGGCTACTGCCAAGAAGCTCGCCTCCCAAGGCCTTTCGGTCTGCCTTGTCCACCGGGACCGTCGGGGGGCCATGGACCGGATTGAAAAGGATTTCGCTGAAGTGAAGGCCTTCGGCCATGGATTCTTGACCTTCAACCTCGATGCCCTCAGTCCCGAGGGTGTCGCCGAGGCCCTGGGTGGCCTGAAGTCGGCGGCTGGCCAGGGGAAACTCCGGGTGTTGTTGCATTCCATCGCCTTCGGCAACCTCAAGCCGATCGCTCCCGTGAAAGACGAGGCCCTCGCGGGGGTCTACGGTGAAGCCCTCACCGAAGACGAGGACATGGCTCGGACGGNGTACAGCATGGGCACCAGCCTGTTGACCTGGGTCCAGGCTGCGTTCAAGGCCGGTCTGTTTGCTGCCGATGCCCGGGTGTTTGGCCTGACCAGCGAAGGGAACGAGGTGGCTTGGCGTGGATACGCCGCCGTCAGCGCCGCCAAGACGGCCCTGGAGGCCGTGAGCCGGTCGATCGCCGTCGAGTTTGCCCCCTACGGCATCCGGAGCAACATCATCCAGGCGGGGGTGACGGACACCCCGGCCCTCAACGCCATCCCCGGGGCCGACGAGATGAAAAAGCATTCCATTGCCCGAAACCCCTTCCATCGCCTCACCCGCCCCGAAGATGTGGCGGGGGTCATTGCTCTTCTCAGCCACGACGACGCCGGCTGGGTCAATGGAGCCCTGATCCGGGTCGACGGAGGCGAGCGCGTTGCCGGTTGAGTTTGACCTTCAGGTCTTGGGTCTGGGTCACTGGCACCCCGACGCCGTTATCGACAACGCCTTTCTCGAAGGCCTCGGCATCGATACCAACGACGAGTGGATCCTGGAACGGGTGGGCATCCGCACCCGCCGGACGGTTCTGGGGTTAGACTACATCCGACAAACCTTCAACGCTGATCCCCGCCTATCCCACGGGGCTTCTTCGGCGACCAATGCGGAAGCCGGGGCCGCCGCGGCCCTGGTGGCCCTTCGCCGGGCGGGGTTGCAACCTTCGGATGTGGGGTTGGTCTTGGCGGGCGGCTGCTCTCCCCAGCACACCATCCCGGCGGAAGCCTGTCTCGTCGCCCAGGCCTTGGGGATCACCGCCCCGGCCTACGACGTTGCCTCGGCGTGTTCCAGTTTCGCCGCCCAGGTGTACACGCTGATGAATACCAAACCCTCGGCGTTGCCCGACTACATTCTCATTGTGAACGTCGAGATGACCACCCGAACCGTCGATTACCGCGACCGGTCCACCGCCGTCCTGTGGGGCGACGGCGCCGCGGCGGCGGTCCTGTCCCCCCGAAAACCCGGTCGCTTCGGGGNGTTGGGGTCCGTTCTGCACTCCGATCCCTCGGGATGGGACAAAGTTTCGATTCCCACAGGCCAACATTTTCGGCAGAATGGGTCGGCGGTTCAAACGTTTGCGATCCGCAAGAGTGGGGATACTTGGAAGGAGTTAGCCGGGTGGTGGACCCGGTCCGACCCCTATTTCATTGGTCACCAAGCCAATTTTCGGATGTTGAGTTCGGTCTGCGAACGGGCCGGGATTCCCCCGGAACGGCACTTGTCGAACGTGGAAGAGTTTGGAAACTGTGGAGCCGCCGGGGCTCCCTCGGTTCTGTCCCAGAATTGGGACAGATTTTCTCCGGGGGACGAAATTGGCCTCGTAGTGGTAGGCTCAGGGTTAACCTGGGGCGGAGTCGCCTTTCGTGCATTGTGAGGAACGATGAAATACGCTGATTACTTAAAAAGCACGAGCCTGGACAAGACTCAAATCCTAGCCTTGGCCTACGGAAACCTCGTGGAGGACGTACCCGAAGGCGGGTTTGCGTCCTTGCCCGCACCTCCCATGCTCATGTTCGATCGGATCACCGAGATTAGCCACCAGGGAAACCGTGGCCGGATCGTGGCCGAGCAGGACGTCGTGGTCGATGCGTGGTTCTTCCACTGTCACTTCCGGAACGATCCCGTGCAACCCGGCTGCCTGGGGGTCGATGCGGTGTGGCAATTGATTGGGTTGTACGCCGGTCTCCGGGGGGCCCAGGGGTCTGGCCGGGCCCTGGGGGTCGGTGCCGTCGAGTTTAGCGGGCAGATCCGACCCTACAACAAAGTGGTTCGGTACGAAGTGGACATCCGTCGGTTTGCGGACCTGCCGGCGTCGAACAGCGCCGTCGCCATCGGAAGCGCCCGGGTCCTGGTGGATGGCGAGGCCATCTACACCCTCACCGACGCCAAGGTGGGGGTGTTCCGGAACATCCGCTACCCCGATTATCCCTATCCCTCGGAGAATTCCGTGGGGGGAGTGATGCAACGATGAGTGACGAAACGAAAGTCGCCCTGGTGACCGGGGGAGCCACGGGGATCGGTGCGGCCTGTTGCCGAGCCTTGGCTGCCGCGGGATTCCGGGTAGGCATCCATTACCATTCCAGCTCTTCGGCGGCCGAGGCCTTGGCGGCCGAACTCCCCGGGAGTTTTCTCATCGGTGCCGATGTGTCCACCGATGCGGGGGTCGACGCCCTGGTCGAGGCCCTCAAGGACCAGGGGCCCCTGGCCGTTTTGGTCAACAACGCTGGCCTGGCCCTCGACGCCCCGTTGTTTTCCGCCAAGGTCGAAGATTTCGACAAGACCGTGGCCACCAACATGCGGAGCGTTTGGTTGGTCACGAAAAAGCTGTCCCGCCTGATGATTCGGCGCAAAGAGGGCCGGATCATCAACATCTCGAGCGTCGTGGGGAGTACGGGCAATCCCACCCAGACCTCCTATGGGATGACCAAGGCTGCCATCGATAACTTTACGAAGACAGCCGCCATGGAACTGGCCGGATACAATATACTGGTCAATGCGGTGGCCCCGGGATTCATCCAGACCCGGATGACCTCGGAGTTGTCCCCCGAGGTCCAAACGGCCATTTTGGGCCGGATTCCCTTGGGTCGCATGGGGACCCCCGATGAGGTGGCCAAGGTGGTTCGATTCCTGGCCGTCGACGGCTCCTATGTGACCGGCACGGTGATTCATGTCAATGGAGGCATGTACGGTGGCTGAAACCTTTCCCCCCTTGTCTCCCCATCGGTTGCTGGAATTGCTGCCCCAGCAGAGGCCCTTCCGGTTTGTCGATGAAATTGTGGAGGTGAGTGAAACCCACATCGTGGGCCGCTACACCTTCCGGACCGATGAGTTTTTCTACCAGGGCCACTTTCCTGGCAAGCCGGTGACCCCTGGGGTGATTCTTCTGGAGTGCATGTGCCAAATCGGTGTGGTGCTCCTGGGGATCTACAAGGTCGGCATCGAGTTGCCCCCCGAAGAACATAGCCACTGGCTCACCCTGTTCAGCGACGCCCAGGTTGAGTTCTTGAAATCCGTTCTTCCCGGTGATACGGTCACGGTCCGGGGTGATTTGGAGTTTTGGCGTCGCAGGAAGTTGAAATCGAATGTTACCCTTCACCTCGCCGACGGGACCCTGGCGGCCACCGCAACGGCGTCGGGTATAGGAGTGAGAAATGTCTGAACAGAAACACCGGGTGGTGATCACCGGGATGGGCGTGGTGGCCCCGAATGGCCACGGACTCGGCCCCTTCGAGGCGGCCCTCCGGGCAGGGACCTCGGGGATTACCTTTCACCAAAAGCTTCAGGATCTGAAGTTTGGATGCCAAGTGGGCGGCATCCCCTCGATTTCCGAGGAGACAAAGAAGGCCTACTTCACCGATGACTTGCTCTTGGCCATGAACTCATCGATGATTTATGCAGGGATCGCCGCGATCGACTGTTGGAAAGACGCCGGCTTTGCGGTCCCCGGGGATTCGGAAGACGACATTGACTGGGATACCGGCGCCATCATTGGCACGGGGATCGGTGGCGCCGACACCCTCGGTGAGTTGGTCGTCCCCAACGTCAATGCGGGCTCGGTCCGGCGGATCGGGTCCACCTCGGTGGAGCAGACCATGGCCAGCAGCGTCAGTGCCCGGGTGGGGGGGCTCCTCGCCCTCGGGGGGCAGGTGTATAGCAACTCTTCGGCGTGCACCACCGGCACCGAGGCCTTGATCAACGCCTACTACTCGATCCGGGAGGGCCGGGCCCAGCGGATCTTGGCCGGAGGGGCCGAAGGCCACTCCCACTACATCTGGGCGGGGTTCGATGCCATGCGCGTTCTGGGCCGGGGGTTCAACGACCGTCCCGCCGAGGCGAGTCGCCCCCTCAGCGCCTCCACCGGAGNCTTTATCCCCGGGAGCGGAGCGGGCATTCTCATGCTAGAATCCTTGGAGAGCGCCCGGGCCCGGGGTGCCCGGATCTATTGTGAAGTGGTCGGGGCCCATGTCAATTCCGGGGGCCAGAGGGGNAAGGGGAGCATGACTGCCCCCAATCCCACCGGGGTGCGCCGGTGCATCCAGGCCGCCTTGGCCGATGCCAAGTTGCCCGGGTCGGCCATCGATGCCATCAATGGGCACCTGACCGGGACCATGGCCGACCCCTACGAAGTCGAGAACTGGAAGGTCGCCTTGGGGGTTGAGCCGGCCCAGCTGCCCTACCTGAACGCCACCAAGGGGATGATCGGCCACGCCCTGGGAGCCGCCGGGGGGATTGAGTGCGTGGGGACCGTGTTGCAATTGCACCGCGGGTTCCTCCACGGCTCGGTGAACTGCGAAGACCTTCACCCCGCCCTGGAGCCCTACGCCGACCGGATTGTCCGAAAGACCGTGGACCGGAAGGTGTCGGTCATCGCCAAGGCCAGCTTTGGTTTTGGGGACGTCAATGGTTGTGTTTTGTTTAAGAGTACCGAGAACGGTCTGTAGACCATAAAAGAAAGGAGAATTCTATGACCCCCACTGAAGCTTTTGACAAGGTGATTGCCATCATCGGCCCCTTCGCCAAGAACGCTGACGCCCTGAAGGCGGCGACCCGCGACACGAAGATCCTGACCGACCTGGGGGTCAATTCGGCCCGCCTCGTCGATATCATCCTGGCGTTCGAGGACGAGTTCAACATCGCCATCGACGATGACACTGCCGACAAGATCCGGACCCTCGGGGACGCCGTCGATCAGATCGTGGCGTTGACGAAGAAATAAGGAAGGGAACGGCGATGAAACGATTGAGCGTCCGACTGCAAAATCTGGTGTCCCAGATCAGCGTACCGTTCACCTTCGGCGCCGCCGTCCTCCTCCTTCGGGGCGTGCTGGGGNACCGCTGGGAAAATCTGAAGGCGTTCCGGACCAAGGTCCGGTCGCTGGTGGACCACAAAGAGGGGCCGGTGATCCTGTGCCCCAACCATCTCACGATGATCGATTCCCTGTTGCTGATTTGGGCGCTGACCCCGGCGTGGCGGGCCCTGTTCCGGCCCAAGTTGTTCCCTTGGAACACCCCTGAAAAGCGAAACTTTGCCCACAACGCCGTCCTGAGGTTCTTTTGCTACATTGGAAAGTGCCTTCCCGTGGTGCGCCAAGGGCCGGCCCACCAGACCCGGGTCTTCATGGACAAGATCAAGCATCTGTTGTCCCGGGGCCAGAGCCTGATGATGTTCCCCGAAGGGACAAGGTCGGTCTCGGGGCGGGNCGATACCCACAATTTTGCCTACGGCATAGGCAAGATCCTCGACGATGTTCGTCGGGAAGGCCTGAAGCCCCGGGTGCTGTGCCTGTACCTCCGGGGACGGCGCCAGTCGGGTAAGTCGTCGGTGCCCCCCCGGGGGGATCGGTTCTTTGTGGATGCCGAAGTCGTGGAACCCCAGACCCAACACTCGGGCTTGCGGGCGGCCCGGGATCTGGCGACCCAGATTGTCCAGCGCCTCGCGGGGATGGAAGCCGCCTATTTCTCCCGATGAGCTTTTAGGCAACGACGTCGTCTGGCTCGAGGACCCGGCCAACCAGGGCCGATCGGCCGACCGACGTTTGCTTGAAAGGATTCTCNCCCCCCGGGAGCGACTGTTGGTTGCCGTGGCCCCGGTTCCTGATACCCTGCTCTGGTCGCTATGGGCCGCCAAAGAGGCCGCCTACAAGGCGTGGTCCCGGAACCACCCCGGCCCGTTTGCTCCCCAGCGCTGGTCGGTGGACTTTGACACCCAGGGGGGGCGGGCCCTGGTCTACGCCGGAGGACCTGGAATTCCGATCCGCTGGACCCACGGCCCCGGTTGGGTCCATGCCCTCGCCGGGGACGACACCGGCGTCGTCGTGGGCGTCGATCGGTTGGACGGTGACGCCTCGGCCGCCGTCCGGGCCCTGGCGACCCGGGTCTTGAAGACCGAGGGTGGCCCCGTGGCCGCGGTGGACGGAGTGCCCCCTTGGTTCTGGATCGAGGGTCGTCGAGGCCCACCGGTAAGCCTGAGCCACGATGGTCCCTGGGGGGCGGTGGCCTTCCGATGGCCCCCCTCATCGCTTCAGAACAGCTGATTGATCCGGCGCCAGGCGGCGTTCACTTCCTTGAAATCGGCTTTGTCCAGGACGTCCTGGGCGTCGTCGGCCAGGGCCTCGAGGCTGGCGAGGGNGAAGGCGAGGGCCTCGGTGAAGGTCTTGTCGACCTTCATCCAGTACTGCCCTCGGTTATCCGTCTGCAACCCAAGGAACCCGAGGGTCTGGGATCCGCCCTTGACCGGGGNGAATTTCATCAGTTCGTCCAGGAGGGGGACCAGGCCCTTGAGCTTGGTCTTCGTGGACCACGTGACCCCCTGGGGCCAGGCGGTGATTCGGTCGCGCCGGGGGTCGACCTTGCGACACACCTCAATGATGCGGTTGGCCTTGCTCCCGGCCAGGATGGTGAACCCATCGACGGTGAGTTCCCCCTTGAGGTTCTTCAACTCGGCAAAGCTGGTCGCCTTGGTGGAAGCCAAGACCTTTTCCAGGCGATCCCACTCGAAGACCACCACCTTGTCCTTCCCTTTGCTGACCCGGACCGGGAAGGCCTCGCGACCCACCAGGACCTCCCAGGTCGAACTGCGGGGGACGGGCTTCCGTTCCTCGGGACGTTCCACCCGCTCGGGCCGTTCTTCGAACGATCTCCGGGGCCCGCGCTCGGCTTCCATTAGGCTGGTGAACAGGGNGGGGCTGATCCGGCTCAGCATTTCCTTCTTGATCGGGGACACGGACCGGGCGTACATCCGACTGGTTTTCACCACTTCGCCGGCGACCAAGAACGGGGGCGTTTCCTTGAACATGACGGACCCTGGGTGGATGCCGATCTTCTCGGCGGTGAGGCTCCGGTAGATGCCCCGACCCGTGTGCAGACACACAAACTGGATCAGCCCCTTGGCCACGCACACCAAGTAGTCGTCGACCGGGCCGCCGCTGGTGATGGGCACCCCCATGCGACTGACGATTTCGGTCAGCTGGCCCTGGATGTTCACCAACTCTGTCATGGTCTTGAAGTCGAGGTAGGCGTTGATGCACCACCGCTCGGGGTGGGCTGCGTTTTGGAACCCGTCGAAGATCTTCAGGTAGCTGACGAAGTCGCCCATGGGGTCCCGGAACTGGTGGTGGGCCCGGCGGGCCTCGATTTCTTCGCCCTGGGGCAACAGGAACGGGCTGTCGGTACTGAGGAACGTGGTGCCGATGGTGACTTCCCGGAGGACGTCGGGGTACCGGAGCACGGCTTCGACGATGATGCGGCTGTGCCGGGGCAGCAGGGGAAACTGCACCATCATCTTCCCGATCCGGGACAGGCTATGGTCTTCTTCCAGGGCCTCGAGCAGGTTCAGGGCCTCGACCGCGCCGTGGATGCCCTGCTTCCCCGGGGGTGACAGGAAGTCGAAGCTGTCGAAGTCCCGGATGCCCAGCTCGGCCATCCTCAGGACGACTTCGCTCAGGTCGGTTCGGTAGATCTCTTCCAGGGTGTACAGGGGCCGCTCTTCGAAGTTCTCCTTCGAGAACAGCCGCCAGCAGGTCCCGGGGCCCGTGCGCCCGGCCCGGCCTTTCCGCTGGTTGCACCCTGCCTTGCTCACGGGGCTCTCGATGAGGGCCGAGGTGAACGTCTTGGGGTTGTAGAAGTTCATCTTGGCCAGGCCGGAATCGATGACGGTGGTGATCCCTTCGATGGTCACCGAGGTTTCGGCGATGTTGGTGGAAAGGACCACCTTGGTCTTCGAGTCGGGGGNGGGGAGGAAGACCCTCTCTTGTTCCTCGCCGGACAGCCGACCGTAGAGGGGGATGACCCACAGTTTCCGGGCGAACGACGACGAGGCCAAGGCCATGGTCGTGTCCTTGATCAACTTCTCTCCGGGGAGGAAGACGAGGACGTCGCCTTTCTCTTGCTTGTTCACGTGGCGACCCACCAGCTCGACGATCTTGAGCATCAGGGCCTCTTCGTCGTTCTCCACCGCCGGGGGCTCGAAGTGGACTTCTACCGGGTAGGTCTGGGTTTCGATGTGGACCACCGGGGCGCCGTCGAAGTAATCGGCAAACCCTTGGGCGTTGATGGTCGCCGAGCTGATGATCACCTTGAAGTCGTTCCGAACGGCGAGGATCTTTTTCAACAGGCCGAGGATGAAGTCGATGTTCAAACTGCGTTCGTGGGCTTCGTCGACCATGAGCACCGAATAGTGGCTGAGATTCGGGTCTGCCTTGATCTCTTGCAGCAGAGTCCCGTCGGTCATGATCTTCATCCGGGTCTCGAACGTGGTCCGGTCTTCGAACCGCATCTTGTACCCGACCAACCCAGGGATGGTGGTCCCCAGTTGCTTGGCGATGTACTCGCTGACGCTGACCGCAGCAATCCGCCGGGGTTGGGTCACCCCGATGATGCCCCGGGAAGCGTAGCCGGCCTCGTGGAGGATGAGGGGGNGTTGGGTCGTCTTGCCGGACCCCGTAGGGGACTCAATCACGACCACGGAGTGGTCGGCAAGGGCGGAGAGAATGCGGTCTTTTTCCCGGTAAACCGGAAGTTGGCGGGGATCCATGCCCCACAGTATGGCCGAATCCCGGGGGTTTGACCAGGACGCCGGCCTGGGGCTTAGCCCAGCAGCTTCTGCAAGTTGGCCACCAAGGCATCGGGGACAATGGGTTTGGTCCAATATTCTTGGACCCCCGCTGCCTGGGCCTTCTTCTTGGTCTCAGCGTCCCCCAGGGCCGACAGGGCGGCCAGGCGGGTGCGGGTCAGGCTGGGGTCTTGCTTGATCCTCTTGGCCAGCTCGATGCCGTCCATCCCGGGCATCATGATGTCGAGGACGATGGCGTCGGGGNGGTAGGTCTGGAGGATCCGGAGGGCCTCGTCCCCCGAGTGGGCTGTCTCGAGTTGCCAATCCAACTTCTTGTTCTTAAGGATGAGCTTCAACATCATATTGAGATTTTTGTCGTCTTCGACCAGAAGAATCTTCGCTGGCATGGGTCCCTCACTTAGGATACCCTTTAATCTCGGACGGACAGACCCGCCCTGTCAAGTCAGACCATCGGATTGACTTGACAGGCCCAGGGGGGGCGGTTAGAGTGGCAACACTATGAACGCATCGACCGACCGCTTCGCACTCCTTCTCCTTCTTCTTCATCCCTCAAATTGACGGAAGAACGGTGAACCTTTGCGAAGGCCATTCTTCCGGTAACGGAAGGATGGCTTTTTTTTTGGCCTGGCCCGTCTGCCTCTCCCAGGGGACGGTGGCCCCAAGGAGTTTGAGATGGAACCTTTTACCCACACGATTTTCACGTCCCTTTGTCTTCTCAAGCTTAGTCAGCGGGGGAAAGCCCCGCGATCCGACGTCCTCATTCCCATCATTTTCGGAGGAAAAGTATGTTGAAGAATCCTGCAGTTAAATACCGACCGTTTGTTCCCGTGGCCCTGAAAGACAGAACCTGGCCTGACAAAACCATCACCCAGGCCCCGATTTGGTGCAGTTCCGACCTTCGGGATGGCAACCAGGCCCTGATCGAACCCATGGACAGCCAAAGGAAGAAGAACCTGTTCCAAGTCCTGACCTCCATTGGGTTCAAAGAGATTGAGGTGGCCTTCCCTTCGGCCAGCCAAACCGACTTTCAATTCGTCCGCGACCTGATTGAAGAGAAGCTCATCCCCGACGACGTTTGGATCCAAGTGCTGGTCCAAGCCCGGGAAGACCTCATCGTTCGGACGTTTGAAGCGGTCCGGGGAGCCAAGAACGTCATTGTGCACTTTTACAATGCCACCAGCCCGGTGTTCCGGTCGGTGGTCTTCGGGAACGACAAGCCCGCCACGGTGGCCTTGGCCGTGAACGCCGCCACCGTGGTCCGGGACTTGGCCGCCCAGGCCCCGGAGACGAACTGGCGCTTTGAGTACTCCCCCGAAACCTTTTGTTTCACCGAGCTCGACTTCTCCCTCGAGATTTGCAACGCCGTCCTCGACGTTTGGAAACCGACCCCCCAGGTCCCCGTGATCCTCAACCTGCCGGCCACCGTCGAGGTCGCCACCCCGAACGTCTACGCCGACCAGATCGAGTGGTTCTGCCGGAACCTGAAGCGCCGGGACAGCGTGATCATCAGCCTGCATACCCACAACGACCGGGGCTGCGCCGTGGCCGCCACCGAACTGGGTCTGATGGCCGGGGCCGACCGGGTCGAGGGATGCCTGTTTGGGAACGGCGAGAGGACGGGGAACGTCGACCTCATCACCCTGGCCCTGAACCTCTACACCCAAGGGATCGACCCGGGCCTGAGGTTTGCCGACATCGACGAGGNGCGCCGCTTCTACGAAGAAAGCACCCAGCTGCCCGTCCATCCCCGGCATCCCTACGCCGGCGACCTGGTGTTCACCGCCTTTTCCGGGAGTCACCAAGACGCCATCAAAAAGGGCTTCGTCCACCAGCAGTCCCAGGCGCTCTGGGAGGTGCCCTACCTGCCCCTGGACCCCAAAGACCTCGGGCGCAACTACGATGCTGTGATCCGGGTCAACAGCCAAAGCGGCAAGGGTGGGATCAGCTACCTACTTGAGAAGGAGTACGGCCTGGTGTTGCCCCGGCGGTTGCAGATCGAGTTCAGCAAGGTCGTCCAACAGCACACCGATACCACGGGCAAGGAGGTCACGGCCGCTCGTCTCCACGAGATCTTCCAGAAGGAGTACGTCGAGGCCGTGGTCCCCTACACCTACCGAACCCACCACCTGTCCGACGACCCCGCGGGGTCGAGCACCGTGAAGTTCACCCTGGAAGCCGAGGTCAACGGCGTGGCCAAGTGCTTCCACGGGGTGGGCGAGGGCCCCATCGAGGCGGTGGTGAAGGCCGTCCCTGAAGAAATCAAGATCCTCGACTACAGCGAGTATTCTTTGGGGGGGAGCGGCGCCAGCAGCCAGGCGGCGGCGTTCATCGAACTCAGGCTCGGGGACTCGGGCCGGCCCACCTGGGGCTTCGGCGTGGATCGGAACTCGGTGACGGCCTCGATCAAGGCCATCCTCAGCGCCGTGAACCGAGCCCAGAGCCCGGCTTAAGCGTCGGCGTCGGGCCGAACCGGGGGATCGCCCTCCGGTTTGGCCCGGCCCGCAAGACCGGTCAGGAACGCCCGGAGGAGCTGGTCACCGCAAGGTTTGAAGTTCTTCTGTCCCGGCTTGCGGAACAAGGCCGAAAGTTCGTTCTTGGAGACCGTCATGCCCCCGGCGGCCAGGGCGGCCAACACATCGTCTTCTTGCCAGGCCAGGGCCACCCTCAGTTTCTTGAGGATGAGGTTGTTCGTCAAACGTTCCGGGGTCACCGGGGGAGCCCCCTCGGGCCGGGGGCCCCGGCGAAGGGTGACAAACCCATCGAGGAAGGCGGTGAGGGTCTGGTCCCGGCACCCTTGGTGCCCTGGGTCTTCCTCCTTCGTGAGCCAGGCGTGGAGGTCCTCTTCGCTGGCCGGGGCTCCCCCCAGGGCCAGCAGTTTCAACGTCAACCCGTCGGGCAGGTTCAGGGCGTACCGCAAGCGTCGGAACACGTCGTTGTTGGTCATCGATTTCTCCCTACCACCAGGGCGGCCCCAATGAGGGCGGCCCCGGCAAAGAACAGAATTCCCGGAGCTTCTCCCAAAAAGAGAGCCCCCAACAGGGTCCCCGTCACCGGCTGAGCAAAAAAGGTCAGCCCTGCGGTGGACGCTGGCAGTTTCTGAAAGGCATAGTTCCAAAGCAACATGGCCACGGCAGTGCTCACAATCCCCAGGAACAGAACCCCCGCGACGATGCCCAGGTCGAGGGTTCCCAGGCGCCCCGTGGCCAACTCCCAGGCGGCCCCCGGGAGGCTCACCGGCAAGCCCCCCAGAAACCCGACGAGGCTGGCCACCGTGAGGTCGAGGCCCCGGGCCGCCTTGGCGGTGAGGACGGTGTACAGAGCCCAAGTGAGGGCTGCCCCCACCAAGACGACGTTCGCCGCCAAGGCCCGGGGATCGAACCGACCTCCCTCGGGGCCCAGGACGGCTAGGACGCCGAGGGTGGCCAGGATCAGGGCACCCCACTGGCGCAGACCCAGGCGCTCCCCGAGGAGGGGGGCCGCCAGGAGGGCCACAAACGCTGGAGTGGCACAGGTGACCAGGGCTGCGTTGCTGGCCGTGCCCCAGGCCGTCCCCGTGAACTGCAGGCCCAACGAAATGCCGTAGCCCACGAACCCGGCGAGGGCCNCCCCCCACCAAGCCCGGGCGCCCGGGGGCCGGGACCCGTCCCGGGGTGCCAGGGGCCGGACTCCCACCCACAGACCGAGGGCCAGGGCCCCCAGGATGAGTCGCAACGTCAGCAGGGTAAACGGAGGGATGACCGGGAGGACGGCCTTGCTGACCACGAACATGGCGCCCCAGATGGCGGCGGCCCCGAGGCCCGCCCCAAGGCCGGCCATCCCGGGACCCCGGGGGGTCGGAGCCCCCTCAGGCGCGGATCCCATGTCAGGCGCTGATGACCCGGGCTTCCAGATCCACGCCGTTGCGCTTGGTCACCCGGGTCTGGACGACCTGCCCGGGGGTCAGCCCTTCGCCGTGGACGACCACCAAGCCGTCGACCTCCTGGGCCTGGAGGAAGCTTCGACCCAACCCCATGGACGACCCCTGGATGGGTTCTTCGATCAACACTTCGAGGTCTTTGCCCACCCAGCGGTCCAGGCTCACCGCGGTGATCTCGGCCTGGGCCTCTTCGAGGAGCTGCTTGCGCTTGTCGGCCTGGGGCCGGAAGAGTTCAAAGGCGTCTTCGGACTGCATCCGGAACGCCGGGGTCCCCTCTTCACGACTGTAGGTAAACACACCCATCCAGTCGATTTTGGCCTTCTCCTGAAAGTCGAGGAGGGTTTGGAAGTCGCTGTCCCGTTCCCCCGGGAAGCCTACGATGAACGTCGACCGGACCACGGCGTTGGGAACGGTGTCCCGGATTCGACCAATGAGGTCGAGGTACTGGGCATCGTCGCCCCGGCGGCCCATCAGCTTCAACAAACGGCCCGAGGCGTGCTGGAACGGCAGGTCGAAGTACGGGAGCAGCCGCTTCTCGGTCTTGGCCAGGGCCAAGACGTCTTCGGGGAAGTGGTCGGGGTACAGATAGAGCATCCGCAGCCAATAGTCCCCAGGCTTCTTCAACACCCGTTCGAGGAGGGGCATGAAGTCGTCGTGGCCCCGGTCCTTCCCGAAGGCTGCCAGGTCCTGGGCGATCAAGTTGATCTCCTTGACCCCCGAGTCGATGAGGCCCTCGATCTCCGTGGCCACGTCTTCAAAGCCCCGACTCGAAAGGGTGCCCCGGAACTTGGGGATGGCACAGAAGGTGCACGCGTTGGAACAGCCTTCGCTGATCTTCACGTAGACGCTGTTTTTGAGGGACAGGAAGTTCTTCCGGCGGGGAGGCTTGATCATGTTCGGCGGGAAATAGGTCTTCTTTTCCCCGGCCAGGACCTGGTCGGCGATGTCGGTGATCCTTTGGGGGTCGCGGTTGCCGAAGATGCCGTCGGCCTCGGGGAGCATTTCGAGCAGGTCCTGGCCATAGCGTTCGGCCATGCACCCGGTCATCACGATCTTGGCGTCTTTCCGGGCCTGGCGGAGTTCGAAGAAGGCGTCGATGGACTCCTTCTTCGCCGATTCGATGAACGAACAGGTGTTCACCAGGATCAGTTCTGCGGACTCGGCGGTCTCGGCCCGGGTGTAGCCCTTGTCTTGGAGGGCGGTGATCATGTACTCGGCGTCGACCTGGTTCTTGAAGCAACCGAGTTGCTCGATATAAAAGGTTTTGGGCATGGGGCTAGGTTCTCTCCCTATCGGATGACTAAAAGCAGACAAGCAAGGTGATTAAAATATCTTGGATTTTCCAAGACGGCAACAATACCACAAAGCAGCCTCGTTCGTCAGGACTTGGCCCGGGTCTCTCTCCGGAGTAAAATGCGCCCATGAGCCTCTTTCTTTTGGCGCTGGTCGCCTTGGTGATCGCCCTTCTGGTCAGTTCCATTGGCTTTGTCCGGGTGGTCTATTTTGTTAGTACCGGCTACGGATTCTCCGTCAGTGCCATCGCGTTGGGAACCGTTCTGCTCCTGGGGAACCATTTGTCGGTGACGACCTTGGTGCACCTCGCCTTGCTGTTCGTCTATGGGATCCGGTTGGGGTGGTACATCGTGGCCCGGGAGAAGACGGAACACTACGGCCGGGAGCGACAGGAGGTCGTGAAGCGCGAGGGTCAGGTGGCCGGATTCGTCAAGGTTGCCATTTGGATCAGCGTGTCCCTCCTCTACGTCTTGATGACCTTGCCGGCCCTGGTCTCGGCCGCCGGCGATGTGGGGCTGGTCCCCAGCCTGGTCCCGGGGTTGGGGGGGGCGGTCGTGACCCTCGTGGGCCTTGGGATCCTGGCGGGCGGCTTGCTCTTAGAAACCGTCGCCGACGCCCAGAAGAACCGATTCAAGAAAAGCCATCCCCAAGACTTCTGTTCGACCGGGGTGTTCCGGTGGGTTCGATGCCCCAATTACCTCGGGGAGATCTTCGTCTGGGTAGGGAATCTGGTGGCCGCCGTGGCCTTCCTCTCCCAGTGGTACCTGTGGGTTGGGTCAGCCCTGGGACTGATCTGCATCGTGCTCATCATGATGGGATCGACCAAGCGGCTCGAAGCCAAACAGGACCAACGGTACGGACAGCGGAGCGACTACCAGCAGTACATCCAGACGGTCCCGGTCTTGATTCCCTTCGTTCCCGTCTACTCCCTGAAGGGCGTCAAAGTCTTCTTAGAGTGACACCCCCCCGGGAACATGGTGGCGGTCTTGCTCCCGTTCGTGGGCTTCCAGGACGGAATTGGTCAAGTCCGAGGTCTCGGCCAACAGATGCTCGGTCTTCGTCCGGACCGCCTCGCTGATGGTCAGCAACTTCTCCATCTCTTGGCTAATCATGCGACTGCCGTTGACCATTTCGGCCGATCGGTCCTTCACCCGGGACGTGATCCTGTTGATTTCTTCGGTGGCCACCAAGATCTGCTTCGACCCCAGGTCTTGTTCTTCCATCGCCCGTCCGATTTGATCTGTGAAGAGGGATAGGTCGCCGATTTGGTTCAGCACGTTCTGGAACGACGCGTCGGCCACCTCGGAGGATTGGGCAGTCGACTGGATGAGCGCCGCAATCCGGCTGATATTCGCCGAAATCTCCTTCGATTGGGCCGTGGACAATTCGGACAGTTTCTTGATCTCGTTGGCGATCACCGAGAAGCCCCGGCCGGCTTCCCCGGCGTGGGCCGCTTCAATGGCGGCGTTCATGGCCAAGAGGTTGGTCTGGCCGGCGATGGACTGGATGGCCTGGTTGGCCTCTTCGAGGCCCCGGGACTCTTCCTTGACCTTGTTGATGGCCGCGACCACGGTCGAAATCTTCCCTTTTCCGTCTTGGGAAGCCGATTGCAGGTTCTGGAACGACGTCTCCATTTTCTGGACGTTCTTCGACACTGATACTATGTTGGCGACCATCTGTTCGACCGACGCCGAGGACTGGGTGAGATTGGCAGCTTGTTCCTCGATGAGCTGATTGAGGCCTTCCAGGTTGCCGAGGATTTCCACCGTGGTGGCCGAGGTCTCCGTCACCGAGGCGCTCTGGTCCACCACCTGATCGTTGACGTCCTGGATCCCCAGTTGCAGTTCTTCGACCNCCCGATTGGTGACCGCGGTCACCTGCTGGGCCTGCTGGTCCTGGACCGCCCGAAGGTAGGCCTCGATCACCAAGTCGACGTCCAATAACAGGGCCGTGTTCAGGGCCTCGATCATGGCTGCCAGGCGAATCGGGTGGTGGCGATGCTTCTTGAGCACCAACCGGGTGAGGGCGTTCAGGACAAACTGGTAGGCGGCGATGAACCACCGGGGTTCGAGGCCAATCCGGTTATGCACCTGACCCACGGTGTACACACTGGTGAGGTACCCCTGGTCAAAGGTCCCCTGGAAGAGGCTTTCCCAGTGCCGGGCCTGGGCCCCCTTGAGCCGGGGGATGTGGTCCCCCAGAAGGGCCTTCAGCCGAGGTTGACCCTGAAGATGGGCGTAGAGGGCGTCCATCNCCTCGGGGAGGTGGGGTTCGACCAACCGCCACGTCTCCTGGAGGGCCAGGGTCGTCCCTGGGGTGATTCGGGCGAATTGCAAGCGCCCGGGGCGGTCAAAATCAAGAACGTCGACAGGCACGGTGGGCCTCCCTGGTGGTTGGACCCTGGTTGAGTTTCAATCGTGGTGCAATGGGTACATTTTAATCTTCTGTGGAGTCTAAGAGAGCCCGGGCCCGTTTGCAAACCAAACTTCACGGTTCATGCGTCGACACCCCCGCCCCCTGGGAGGGACTAACCGGGGGCGGGGGTGTCGACGGCATTAGCCCCCCGGGCCATGGTATAGTGGCGCCCATGACGCTCTTCCCTGATCAGATTGCCTCGTGGGCCACCGACCTGTTGACGGCCTCGGGGGTTCCCGAAGCCCACGCCCGGGACGCCGCCGATGTGTACACCCGGGCAACCCTCCGGGGTCTCGGCCACCACGACCTCTCGTACCTGCCCCAGAGGCTCGGTTGGCTGGCCTCGGGCCAGGCAAACCCTCGACCCGAGGTCGCCTTAGTTTCGTCCACCCCCGCCACCGAGGTCTGGGAGGGGGACGGCGGCCTGGGGGAGGTGCTGTGTTCCCACCTCGTCCGACGGTCGTTGGCCTTGGCCTCCCAGACAGGCCTGGGGTACGCCGGGGTGAGGCACTCCAACCACTTCCTGGCCGCCGAGCCCTACACCCAAATCGCCGCCGAACAGGGCTTCCTGGCCGTGATCTGGTCGAATACCGACGCGGGAATGGCGTTCCCCGGCCAGGCCTCCCGGCAAATCGGGAACAACCCCCTAGGGTGGGGGCTGGGAACCGGGCCCACAGGCCTGTCGGCGGACTTGTGCCTGGCCCATTCGTCCTTGGGGAACCTCCGGGATCTCGCCTCGGCGGGGACTCCTGTCCCGGCCCATTGGGGCCGGGGCCCCGACGGACAGCCGACCACCGACCCGAGGCGGCTCCTGGAGGGGGCGGTGGAACCCCTGGGGGGAGCCAAGGGATTGGCCTTGGCCCTCCTGGGCGAGGTCTTGACGGGAATCTTGACCGGGGGGCCCACCCTGGACCAGATCGCTCCCCAGGGGGGGCACCGGTCCCACAACCAAATGGTCTTGGCCTTCCACCTCGAGGCCTTTGGCGGGCGAGGGGTGGTGGAGGAGCGGCTGGCTTCCCTGAAGACCCGGGCCTACCAGGTGGGGCACACCCAAAGGCTCCCCGGGGATCGGAGCGCTGCTTCGGCCCGGCGCCTGGGGCGGGAGGGGGTTGTGGTCCCGGAGCCAATCGAGGGCACCCTGAGGGAGTGGTCGGCTCGGCTCGGGGTTTCGGTGCCCCGGTAAGCCCCTATTCGTCGGCGGCGAGGCAGGCGTTCACCACGGTCTCCGGACGGCTGTCGAACATACCGCTCACAGATTCTCGGTCGTGGATGCGGCGGATGGCCTCGGCGATCAGCGGAGCGATGGAAATGGTGTGGAACCGGGGGTGGTTCTTGGACCACGGGTTGTCGATGCTGTCGGTGACGGCCACCACTTCGATGGGACTGGCCTCGATCCGGGCAATCCCTTCGGGACGGATCATGCAGTGGCTCAAGACGGCGATGATGCGGTGGGCGCCCCGGTCTTTCAGACCCCGGGCGAGGTCGGCCAACGTGCCACCGCTGATGGTAAAGTCGTCGACCACCACGCAGTCCCGACCCTCCACCTCTCCCATGATCTCGAGGACTTCGGCCTTCTCGTCGTGACCCCGGCGGACCTTTTCACCCACGGCCATGGGAAACCCGAGTTCTTCGGCGAACCGCCGGGTCTGTTTCAAAAATCCCAGGTCGGGGCTGACCATCACCGGGTTGGTGAGGTTCTGTTGCCGGATCCAGCCGGCCAAGACGGGGAGGGCGTAGATGTGGTCGACGGGTTTCTTGAAGAACCCCTGGATTTGGGGACTGTGCAGGTCGAGGCAGACGATCCGATCCGCCCCCGCGAGTTCGATGCTTTCGGCGCAGACCCGGGCCCGGATCGAGACCCGGGGCTCGTCCTTCTTGTCGCCCTTGGCGTACCCAAAGTACGGGATGATGGCGGTGACCGAGTTGGCGCTGGCCCGCTTGAAGGCGTCCATCCAGAACAGCATCTCGGTGAACTCATCGTTGGGGTTCAGGGCGATGGGGAGGACCAGGTACACATCCTGACCCCGGACACTCTCACCCACCCGGACAAACAAGTTCCCATCACTGAACTTCCGAACGTCGCCCTGGCCCAGGGTGATGCCCAGGGCCCGACAAATCCCTTGGGCGAAGGGAACGCCGGAGCTCCCGGCAAAGATTTTGATCTCTTGTGCGTCCATGGAGGCCCCCACCCTAGGAATAGCAGGTTCCCCGGCGAGGATCAACCACTGGAGAAAAAGATGAGATTTTTCACAAAACCCCTTGATCTTTTCGAGAAGGTGCTGTTTATTAATCAACGTCCACTGCGGTGGTGACACGGTGGTTGTAGCTCAGTTGGTAGAGCTCCAGATTGTGGTTCTGGCTGTCGCGGGTTCGAGCCCCGTCATCCACCCTAAAGCTGCGTTCGTAGCTCAGTTGGATAGAGCGCCGGACTTCGAATCCGTAGGTCGC